>Ga0207800_1000065_pt1 | contig 42711 bp, 40 predicted proteins | sample LuqExpMetageno11_FD_187769 | JGI IMG/M metagenome (GOLD analysis project Ga0207800, IMG submission 187769) | Tropical forest soil microbial communities from Luquillo Experimental Forest, Puerto Rico - Sample 11 (SPAdes) | ecosystem: Environmental > Terrestrial > Soil > Tropical forest ... | reverse complement strand
TGCAGGCGGCTCAAAATGGGATACAGCTATTGACAGAGCTTTTGGGTTGTAATATACTACTTTTAATTTAACAGTTGATGTTGATGACGGGAATGCGAAAGCCGAAAGCTTTCTTCCCACCCCCGAGACGCAGCCGACGAGGCTGCCGCAGAAGCTGCGATAAAGCTTATAGAGTTGGGTTATCCAAATTGGGTGGTACCGCGGAGTTGATTCGTCCCTGTATGTTTCTACAGGGGCGTTTTTTATTTTCTTACTGACGTTATAAGCGTCGGATTACTTCGTCAGCCGTCGTTGTAAAAATCCTCACATATTATAAATATGCTGCGGTTTTTGCAACGAGGCTTCCTTGTACTCCTTGCTTCTAACGCCAGTAAAATAGCATAAGCGTTGGATTACTTTACTTGGGAATATTAATTTAAAGGAGTTGGGGTTATGGCACAGGATAAGAAGTTCGTTGAAGAGATCACTCCAATGAACGAGGACTTTACACAATGGTACACTGATGTTATCAAAAAGGCCGACCTGGTCGACTATTCGAGCGTAAGGGGCTGCATGATAATCAGGCCCTACGGCTACGCGATCTGGGAGAATATACAGAAGGAGCTCAACGACAGATTCAAAAAGACCGGGCACGAGAATGTCTACATGCCGATGTTTATTCCCGAAAGCCTTCTCCAGAAGGAGAAGGACCATGTCGAAGGCTTTGCGCCCGAGGTGGCCTGGGTCACCCACGGCGGAGCGGAGGAACTGACCGAGAAGCTTTGTGTCAGGCCTACTTCCGAGACACTGTTCTGTGATCATTATGCAAACATAATACACTCTTACAGGGATCTGCCAAAGCTTTACAACCAGTGGTGCTCGGTCGTCAGGTGGGAGAAGACTACGAGGCCGTTCCTGAGGACCATGGAGTTCCTGTGGCAGGAAGGACATACGGCCCATGCCACTGAGAAGGAAGCGCAGGAAGAGACGATCAGGATGCTGAACGTATATGCTGAATTTTGCCGGAACGTGCTTGCGATCCCGGTAGTCAAGGGACAGAAGACCGAGAAAGAGAAATTTGCAGGCGCCAAGGCCACTTATACTATTGAAAGCCTGATGCACAATGGAGTTGCACTGCAGTCCGGGACATCGCACAATTTCGGAGACGGTTTCGCACAAGCGTTCAACATCCAATATACCGACAGCTCGAACCAGCTCCAGTATGTTCACCAGACGTCCTGGGGCATGTCCACCAGGATAATGGGGGCCATCATAATGGTGCACGGCGACGACAGCGGACTTGTATTGCCGCCGAGGGTCGCACCAGTCCAGGTCGTTGTCGTACCTGTGCAGCAGCACAAGGAAGGCGTTCTGGAAAAGGCCGGCGAGATCTGCACAAGGCTTTCGAAGGTCGCCAGGGTTAAGCTGGATGACAGTGACAAGTCACCGGGCTGGAAATTCAGCGAGCATGAGATGAGAGGCGTGCCGATACGCCTCGAAGTAGGTCCCAAGGATATAGAAAAAGGCCAGGTAGTGCTTGTCAGAAGGGATACAAGAGAGAAGACGTTTGTCGCCATCGACGAACTCGAGACCAAGGTAAGCGAATTGCTCGATACGATCCATGATAATATGCTCGAAAAGGCCACGGCATTAAGAGACAACAAGACTTATACCGCTGTCGATTTTGCGGAGTTGGAAAAGATCGTAAGAGAAACGCCGGGCTTTGTAAAGGCCATGTGGTGCGGCGACAGAGCATGCGAAGAGCAGATCAAGGAGAAAACGGGGGCTACCTCGCGCTGCATGCCGTTCGACGAGAAGCCTGTAGCGGACAAGTGCGTCTGCTGCGGCAAGGAAGCCAGGTCTCTTGTGTATTGGGGCAAGGCGTACTAAAAGGTGTACTAAAAAGTGTATTAAAAGAACCTCACTGGAAAATAATAATCCGTGTAAAGCAGACGTATTCGGCCTGATGGGGTATGGGATACGTCTTACTTTATTGACGACAAAAGGAGTAATGATATGAGTATTTTTGAAATAATAATGCTGTTATGCTTTGGGCTGGCATGGCCGTTTTCCATTTACAAATCGATAATATCGAGACAGACGCAGGGAAAAAGCATACTGTTCCTTATAATCGTAGTAATCGGCTATATCTCGGGTATCATCCATAAACTGCTGTACAGCAGGGATTGGGTCGTGATGCTGTATGCGCTGAACGCTCTGATGGTATTGGTGGATATCGTACTTTATTACAGGAATAAAAGATTTGAAAAAAAATGAAAATTTATTACCAGTTGTCACAATAATGCAAATAAATCAAAAATATTTGTTAATACTATTATCAGTATAAATCAAATGATTTTGCATTATTAGACAATTGGAGGTAATAGTATGAAAAGAAGGATTGCCATTTTAGCAGTTTTGGCGGTGCTGATAATGTCTTCAACCTGCTATGCTGCTTCGGCTGTCGGTGGAGTCACAACACAGCTGGCATTGGAGAAGGTCGGGAACGATACTGCGACGGTAGCGGTAAGCAAGCTTAACCTCAGGGAAGGTCCTTCGACGGATTTCCCTTCCATCTGCAAGCTTGAAAAAGGACAGGCTGTAACGATCATGGGCAAGCTCGGCGACTGGTATGCGGTATATAACCCTGATACCGGGACAGTCGGAGCAGTTGACGGAAGGTACATCTCCTTCGGGGACGAGAACGCCGTAACAGTATCCAAGAACAGCAGTCCCACACTTAAGAAAACGCCCGGGAAAGGGACAACCCCGGCTTCCATCGAACTGAATCTGTCTAGTGACGAACAGAAACTACTGGATCTGGTCAATAAGGCCCGTGCCGAGAAGAAGCTCGAGCCGCTCGTCATCGACGGGAATCTGTTGAAGGTCGCGAGGATAAAAGCCAAGGATATGATCGAAAACAACTACTTCTCGCATCAATCGCCTACATACGGATCTCCGTTCGATATGATGAGGCAGTACGACAATACTTTCAAATCGGCCGGTGAGAACATAGCCGGCAATAAGACCGTGGAAGGCGCATTCAAAGCCTGGATGGCTTCAGACAGTCATAAGAAGAACATCCTTAATTCGGGCTTCACCATTACCGGGATAGGAATAGAGGAGAGCGCCACTTACGGTAAGGTAATAGTACAGCAGTTTATAGGCAAGTAACGGAACAACGGAACAATAGAACAACGAAACAACGATACTTGTAAAACGTGCAGAAGGACTGTATCAGCTTGATATATTTAAGCTGATGCAGTCCTGTTTTCATTGCATGAGATATATAGGAATGAAAACGACAGCCGAAAATTAGTAATAAGCGAACTTATATCCGTGGAAAGACCGGCTCTGCCTGAAATTCCCTTCCCTTCAGATAATCCAGTACTCCTGCGCTCCCGGTGAAATCGAATTTCAGACGGTATGCCCAAAGGGCCTGCTGTTTCAGCCCAAATGCACGGTTGATCTCGTTTTTGCCGTATTTGCCGTCGCCAAGAATCGGGTGGCCGATGAACGCGAGATGAGCCCGGATCTGATGGGTGCGGCCAGTGACCAGTTCCACTTCCAGCCTGCTGACATCCTTGGCTTTATTATAATTCAGGACTTTGTATTCGGTTATAATTTCAGCCGCTCCTGGGGTTTTCCGTTCATTTATAAATACACGGCTCTTGCTGGCGTCCTTCCAGAGATAAGCCTTTAGCCTCGCTTCAACTCTTTCCATTTTGCCTTTTACAAGGCACTGATAATACTTCCTGATTTCACGGTTTTCAATTTTATTGAGAAGAATATCATGGCTCTCCTGGCTTTTTGCGATTATAACCAGTCCGCCAGTATTGCGGTCCAGCCTGTGGCAGAGGGATGCCTGGAAGCTGCCGTCACCGGCGGCATCACCTTTTTGCTGCAGATACGCGCGCACCAGATCGATAAGTGTTCCCTGCAGCTGATCCTTGTCCGGATGTACGGCGATCCCCTGTGCCTTGTTTGCTATCAATATGTTCTTATCCTCATATACTATTCCGAATCCCGCAATTCCGGGTTTTTCGTTTTCAGATAGTACTGCTCCGGCCTTCCGGGCTTTTTCGCCCGGAGTCGCTGCTTCCGGGTCATTCGTCGAGCCGTACAGAAGATCATCCACTATATAAACCTCAAGCTTGTCTCCCTGCATGACTACGTGATCCCTGCCCACCCTGGTACCGTTGACTTTTATGTCCCTCTTCCGAAACGCCTTCTGCAGTGTATTGTACGATAATCGGGGATACAGGCTCTGAAGCACGCTTTCTATTCTCATGTTTTCATATTTCTGCGGGATCTCAACAGACTGCATAAGCTCTCCAACTTATAAACTCTTTATTTCCTATAATTATACCATGATTTATCATGGTATAATTGGCCAAGTGCGTTTTGGCAATAATTTCGCAAAGCCAAAAATTTCGCACGGCCATAAATTCCACCGGAGGCGTATAATAGCCTCACGATCTTGAGGCTATTATACCATAATCCGGCCGATTATCCGCTATTCCCCGACGGGAAGCCTGAAAGTCCGACCGTTCGCTCCGTTCCGTATCAGGTAGGACTGATACAACTGCATTTGACTATATCTTTTCCAAAATCGGCAGTTATACTTCAGTTTTGTATAAAACATAATATTTTGTATTTCTTTTTATTTAATTTTCTGTTACAATATTATTACAGCGTGGACAACCATTGTTTCTTCGGCTTGAATACGCTGGTCACTGAATCCTCCACAAATCAATACAATGGAGGAACGGGGGATATTTCAATGGGGTGAATCGGAACCCGGATTACGGCTTGAATGCCGAATATACCGGGCAACGAGGGGGGACTCTTCTACCTAACCCGTCAGCTAACCTCGTAAGTGATAGGAGAGGAGTACATATGCGCAGTTTCAGGACAACCATTGCCATGCTCCTGATTGTAGTAGTCACCATGGTATTTGGTTCAACCATTGCTTCAGCGTCATCCGAAGCACTGAAGACAGGGTCCGAGGGGAGCAGGGTAACAGCGCTCCAAAAAGATCTTATTCAATTGGGATATCTGTCTTCCGACCCGACAGGTTACTACGGGGATCTTACAGCAGAAGCCGTCAAAAAGGTCCAGAAGGAATACGGATACAAGGCTGACGGTATCGCAGGCGAAACAACGCTTTCATTAATCGACAGGATAATGGGAAGGGAAAAGTCTTCGGCAGGCGCCTCCAAATTATTGAAGGAGGGCGATGAGAACGGCCACGTAAAGGCTTTTCAAAGCGATCTCATCAGGCTCGGCTATCTGGAAGCCGAAGCTACCGGTTATTTCGGTCCTGCAACAAAGGAAGCGGTTATAAAACTGCAAAAGAAAAACGGCTATGAGGCTGACGGTATCGCGGGAAGTTCAACGCTGGCCTTGGTCGATAAGCTTATAGAAGCAAAAAACACTTCATCAGCTCCCAAAGCGCCGGTCACGGCAGTTGAATCGGCGCAGATCACGGTTCCCGCGGTAGCTACGGCTTCTACGACGGATGGTGTGCCGGCAACGATTACAAGTGGCGCCGGGCTTTCTGCGAATGTAACAGCAGAATCGGCCGGATCAGCCGGATTGGCAGCAGCCGCTACTGCAACGGCAATTGCAGCCTCAGGCGGCGATTCTCCGGAAAAGGCTGCGGCAGCCAAACCCAAGGAAGCTAAGACAGCAAGTGATTATGCGCTGAAGTGGTTTGGAAAGGTAGAAGACATATTTGCCAGAGGAGATACTGCAACCGTTTACGACATAGCGACAGGAAAGAGCTTTAAAATCAAGAGGACCTACGGGTCTAATCACGCAGATTGCGAGACCCTGACCAAAAACGACACGGCAATAATGAAAAAGATATACGGCGGGACCTGGAGCTGGGAAAGAAGGGCTGTCATAGTGGAAGTGGGCGGCTTGAAAATTGCTGCATGCATGACCGGCTATCCCCATGCCGGCAGCGATAAATATGCCGCAAACCGGACGCTGAGTTCAAGAAGCGGCGGATATGGCCGCGGCACCAATCTTGATGCGGTAAAGGGCAACAATATGAACGGGGTTTTTGACATACATTTCCTCGGCAGCCGGAATCATTACAACAACAAGGTTGACCCCAAGCATCAGGAGCTTGTCAAGGAAGCGGCGGAATGGGCCACAAAACATTATCAGGCATGAGCTGAGAGCTGTCAGTATAAACTGAATGAAGTTTATAATTAAATCGAAATGGATAAAATAGAGAGGAACCGGATAGGTTCCTTTTTTTCGGGAATTTTTATAGTAGTACAGAGGCTCGTCTATCGATATTGCCGATTGGCATATTATCGGGGTATATGGAATGAAATTACGTCTCGGTTATGTTGCTATGACTTTAAATCTGGCGGACTCGTCCCCGTCAGGCGCGGTAACATATAAAACTTATCTGAGCCTTTCGGACGAAGAGGCCAGACTGCGCAGGCTGCGCAAAGTTACTAATAAAAACCTGGATAATACGCGTAGGATATTACTTTACAACAAGGCTATGGGGATCCCTGTATACAGGTTTTCGTCAAAACTCGTACCGCTGGCTACGCATCCCGACTTGCAGGGATGGGATTATACCGGCGATTTCAACGAGCTTCTCGGTGAGATCGGCCGGGTCGTAAAAGAGAACATGTTTCGCGTAAGTGCCCATCCCGACCACTTCACTGTAATAAACTCTCCTTTGAGCAAGGTCTTCGAGAATTCTCTGAGGGATCTGGATTATCATGTCAGACTATTTGAGGCAATGGGTCTTGAAGACCACAGGTACAAGCTGGTACTGCATGTGGGAGGCGTGTATGGCAATAAGAAGGATTCGACCGAAAGATTCTGTGAAAATTTTGTTAAGTTGCCAGACAGGATCAGGAAGAGACTGATAATTGAAAACGATGACAGATCCTATAATACGTTTGAAGTCCTTGAAATATGCAAACGGCTTGGGGTGCCGATGGTACTGGACGTGCATCACCACCGCTGCCTGTGCGGTGAGGAGGAACTTGGACCGGTCCTGGAGGATATATACGACACATGGAAGGGTGAAGCCTTCCCTCCCAAAGTTCATTTCTCAAGTCCCAGAAGCGCCAGGGATTACAGGAGCCATGCAGATTTCATCGATTATGCGGAGTTTATGGATTTTATCAGTATCACGGCCAAGTGCGTCCGTGATATCGACGTCATTCTGGAGGCCAAAAGCAAGGATATGGCGCTGCTGAAGCTATCCGGGGAGCTATCGTCCACAGACGGCATAAAATACCTGAACCATGGTGAATATATACTTTAGACTTACAGGAATAATTTTCATAATAAAGCAGAAAATAATCCCAGAACAGTAATTCGATATTATACTACCTGGCAGAAAGGAGGGAAATATATGGCCGACAAAAAGAGCAAGGCGGCTTGTGATGCGGATAAAAAGATCAAACCATCGGTCAGCAATGACCAACTGGGCGAAAATGCAGGCGAGGGCCGCTTTGAAAAGCACGCTTCTCCAAAGGGCGGGAAAAGTCACTGATCTGAAATACGGCAGCGACAGGATGTGCGGACAAGGAACGTTTCTTGCAAGTGAAATGTTCCTTGTTTTTATATGGACTGAATCAGCCATGTATGGTAAAGTTTATTGGAGGGATCAGTCAAAATGAAAAACAATGATGCAAGAGTTATACTTAATTTAAATATAGAAGAGATGCCTGGCCAGTCATTCGATTGTCCATGCGGCAGGCATCACTCCGTCGATATTGAAAAAATAATCGTCCGTAATGGGATACTCGGCGAACTCACAAATACTCTCGAACCTTTTCGCACCGGAAAGCTGCTTGTCATCTCGGATACAAATACATACGGCGTTTTTGGGGAAAAGGTGGCGGAACATCTCAGCCAAGAAGGTTTCCAGCTCAAAACCTTTATTTTCGAAACCCCCGGCCATGCTCTCATACCGGATGAGCACGCAATAGGAAGACTTCTGATCGAACTTGAGCAGGATACTTCATTGATCCTGGCCGTCGGTTCCGGGGTAATGAATGATCTGGCCAGGATAATTGCCTATAGGACCGGTAAACCCTTTGCGATCGCTGGAACTGCGCCGTCAATGGACGGTTACGCCTCCGTCGTTTCTCCTCTTATCATAAACGGAAAAAAGAATACATATCCCGGGAAGTATCCGAGCGCTATATTCGCAGATACCTCAATAATGCGCTACGCTCCGATGGTGATGATACGGGCAGGTTACGGAGATGTGCTCGGAAAGCTTACGTCTCTTGCCGAATGGAAGCTTTCGAATATTGTTAATAATGAATATTATTGTGATACCATTGCCGGTCTCGTGCGAAAGGGTGTGGATCGCTGCATTGAAAGCACGGACGGGCTTGCTGCAAGGGATGATAAGGCGATCTGCCATCTGATAGAAGCGCTTATACTGACAGGTATATCCATGGGGCTTGCAGGGGTTTCGAGACCGGCCTCCGGTACTGAGCATCAATTGGCGCATTACTGGGAGGTCAAGGATATCGAAGCCGGCCGCGAACACGCTCTGCACGGCAATGCGGTGGGAGCGGCGACGGTGGTGACGGCAATGCTGTACGAACTCGCGGCGGATATACTACCGGAAGGCTTCGCATATCCTTCTTCGGGACGTGTGAAAGAGCTCCTGGAGAGGATCGGAGCATTTACGAGCCCCAGGGATCTGGGAATAAGCCGCGAACTGTTTGAAGACAGTTTGATGAACGCCATGTACCTTCGTGACAGATATTCGCTGCTGAGATTCTGCCATGAAAAGGGACGACTAGCCGCATACAAGGACATACTGGTACGGAGGTTCTATGACTGACAATACAAGGACGCTTGAGGATATCAAACTTTTCGTACTGGATATGGATGGTACGTTTTACCTCGGCGACAGGCTGTTTGAAGGTTCTCTGGGCTTTTTGGAAAAGCTTGCCGAGACGGGCAGAAAGTTTTTGTTCTTTACAAACAATGCCTCGCGCAACAGCGCCTTTTACGTACAAAAGCTTGCCGGTATGGGCTGTTATGTCGAGGAAAAAGATATAATCACTGCCGGCGACGTAACGATCACATTTCTTAAAGAAAATTACCCGGGATCGAAGGTCTACCTGGTCGGGACGGAGTTTCTCAGGGAAAGCTTCCTGAAAGGCGGCATCGATTTGACGGAAGACGATCCCGATATCGTAGTATTCAGCTTCGATACGACGCTTACATATGAAAAGATTTTCAAGGCATGCACATTTATCAGGAACGGTGCATTGTTCATCGCGACGCACCCGGATCTTAACTGTCCGACCGAGAACGGCTTTCTTCCGGATTGCGGCTCCATGTGCGCGATGGTAGAAGCTTCGACAGGGGTAAAGCCCAGGTATCTCGGCAAGCCGTACCGTGAAACTGCTGACATCATAAGGCTCGTGACCGGCATGAAGGATGACGGGATAGCTTTTGTCGGAGACAGGCTGTATACGGATATCGCGACGGGAGTGAACAACGGGATGGCGGGGGTCCTTGTGCTTACAGGTGAGACGAAGCTTGAGGATGTGGAAGGATCGGATGTGAAGCCCGATTTCATTTTCGAAAACCTCGCAGCGCTCGGAAGAGCTCTTTAGAGGGGATAATGCGCTTTGAACAAAGCCGGTAATAAGATAAGACTATTTTGCAGAATTGATCGATAAAGCAGGGAGAGAACATATATGGCGGATATTACGTCACAATTGATACAGGAATTTAAACTCAAGCCGTTTCAGGTAGAAAACACGATAAGGCTCGTGGATGAGGGCTGTACGATTCCTTTCATCGCCCGTTACAGAAAAGAACTGACCGGTGAATTGGACGATCAGGTCCTGAGAGAAATGCATGAAAGGCTCGTTTACCTGAGAAATCTTGAAGAACGCAGGCAGGACGTGGTAAGGCTTATCGATGAACAGGGTAAGCTTACTCCCGAGATTTCGAAAGCTCTTGAAAACTGTAAAAGCATGCAGGAGATAGAGGATATATACAGGCCGTACAAGCCGAAGAGAAGGACAAGGGCGTCCATAGCCCGGGAGAAAGGGCTGGAGCCGCTGGCAGGGATCGTCCTCGGCCAGGAGATCATGAGCGGCAGCGTTGAAGAGATCGCCGCGCCTTTCATTGACGCGGAAAAGGGAGTCAATAATACGATAGAAGCTATTCAGGGCGCCATGGATATAATTGCGGAGGAAATTTCCGACAACGCTGAGACCAGGAAAGCAGTAAGGGAGCTCTTTTTCAAGCATGGCACTCTTGTTTCGAAGGCGCTCAGGGAAGAGGACTCGGTTTACAGGCTTTATTACGATTTCAGGGAACCTGTGGCGAGGATAGCGAAGCACAGGGTACTGGCTGTCAACAGGGGTGAGAAGGAAGGTTATCTGCAGGCGGGTATCGAGATGCCTGACGAACTTGTCGTATCGTTCCTTCAATCCAAATATGCGGCGAAAAAGCGCTCGATCACTACCGGCTTCGTTGAAGCTGCTGTGGAGGATTCATATAAACGCCTGATAGCGCCTTCCATAGAAAATGAAGTGAGGAACGAGCTTACTGAAATGGCCGGCGAACAGGCTATGAAGGTATTTGCGGAGAATCTCAGGAATCTGCTGCTCCAGCCTCCTGTCAAGGGTAGGGTGGTACTCGGATTGGACCCGGCATACCGGACAGGCTGCAAGATCGGAGTCGTCGATGATACGGGAAGGGTGCTCGCCACTACGGTAATTTACCCAACACCGCCGCAGAGCAAGGTGGAGGAAGCGGAGAAGGTGATACTGAACCTGATCGACAGACTGAAAGTCGATATAATTTCGATCGGGAACGGAACAGCATCGAAGGAATCTGAAATTTTCGTTGCCGACTTACTGAAAAAGGCAGCAAGGAAGGTTTACTATATGGTGGTCAGCGAAGCCGGAGCTTCCGTGTATTCGGCGTCTAAGCTGGGCGCGGAGGAATTTCCCGAGTTCGACGTTTCGCTGAGGAGCGCCGTCTCGATAGCAAGAAGGCTGCAGGATCCGCTGGCAGAATTGGTAAAGATAGATCCGAAGGCGATAGGCGTTGGTCAGTATCAGCATGACATGAACCAGAAGCGGCTCGGGGAAACTCTCGGAGGCGTCGTGGAGGATTGTGTCAACAGTGTCGGGGTCGACCTGAACACAGCTTCGCCCTCATTGCTTTCGTATGTTTCCGGTATCAATGCTGCCGTTGCTAAAAACATAGTGGAGTACAGGGAGAGCAACGGACGTTTCGGGAGCAGGAAGGAGCTCATGAAGGTCAAAAAATTGGGAGACAAGGCGTTCGAGCAATGTGCGGGTTTCCTCAGGATACCTGACGGTAGGAACATACTTGACAATACCTCAGTTCATCCGGAAGCTTACGGCGCCGCCGAAAAATTACTCGATGCGCTCGGGTTCAAGCTCGAAGATGTAAGGAGCAGGAAGCTCGGGGACCTGTCGAAGGAAGTGGAAAGGAAGGGCGCTGAAAGCGTAGCAAAGGTTATCGGCGCTGGAGTTCCCACACTGAAGGATATAGTAAGTGAACTTATGAAGCCCGGACGCGACCCCAGGGATGAATTGCCGAAACCTGTTTTGCTGACGGATGTACTGGATATGGCAGACCTGAAACCCGGCATGGTCCTGACGGGCACGGTCAGGAACGTAGCGGATTTCGGTGCGTTTGTCGATATTGGCGTACATCAGGACGGCCTTGTGCACATATCCGAATTGGCTGATAAATTTGTCAGGAACCCCATGGATGTGGTTTCGGTCGGTGATATCGTCAAGGTGAAGGTTTTATCGGTCGATACCGTAAAAAAGAGAATAAGCCTCAGCATGAAAGGGATCTGATGCTGGCGGGGCTGTAGAAAGAGGGATTGAGATGGATATGATAAGGGATGCTATCCAGGCTGTTGCCAAAAGGCCGTTCATACTGGTGCTTGTTAGCGCAGTGATGCTGGCTGCAGCCATTTTTAACATATTTATTCCAGTTATGGCAATGATCGTAGGTATCATTAAAATGACCGGAGGAGGCTTCTTCGACAGTATCCTGTCTGTAATACAGGTGCTCATAGGCCCGTCAAGCCTTCTCACTATGCTGATAACTCTGGCAGTGCTTGCCTTATTGCTGTCTGCCGCTGCAGGTCTGCTGCTACCGGGATACATTCTGATCGTAAATGACGGACTAAATAAAGGCAGAAAGATAAAAGGATTAGTAACAGAGGGAATAAGGAACAACTTCCTGAAGTTTTTCGTAATGACGCTGAAAACCACTTTGATCACTGCCGCATTCGTTATTTTCCTTCTCATATCTGCAGTTCCTGCGATCATAGTCTCAAAGGCCGCTTTCGGTACAAAACCGGATCTGATGCTTGGCGCGGTATTTATAGATATTGTGACGATATGTGTATTCTTTCTGTGTCTTTCCTTTTTCAGGATATATATTTCGATGTGGTATGCAGCGGCGGCATTCAATGAGGAAAAGCCTTTCAAAACGGGAAAGGGAGCCGGAGACCGCTGCTTCTGGAGTATGGCGATGAGCTATCTCGGCTTTGACACAGTATTTTTTGCAGTCATCTTCCTTATTTATCAGAGCAGCAGCCAGATATTCCGGTATGGAGCCGGCTGGGTCTTCACCAGTCTGTTCTTTGCGGCGCTTGCCGTATTTATCGTACGTTCCTACAGGAATAGTTCCATCGAAAAAGACCGGGATGAGATTCCTGAAGACGACCTCGAATGACCCGGCTGATCCCTGAGTAAACCCGCCTCGTTTACTTGGCAAAGTTATGGCGCCCGATCACGATGATTATAGGCCTTGACCATATCCATGAACTGGTCGCAGTACTCGGGTTGTAATAGTAAACGCAGCCATATGTGGGATCCCAACCGTTCAATGCATCCCTTGCGGCATTTATTGCGGTGGAGTCCGGGCTGAGGTTTATCTGGCCGTCGTCGACGGCGTCGAATGCGCCTGGTTGATATATAACGCCTGCTATCGTTCCCGGGAACCGGGAATCCCTGGTCCTGTTCAATATGACAGCTCCGACCGCCACCTGGCCTTCATAAGGTTCACCTCGTGCTTCGCCGTAAATGATGTGTGCCAGAAGGTTAAGATCGCCGGAGCCTGCGCTTGTACCTGTGGTTGTTGCCGAATAGCCCTGACCTGATGGGAGACCTAACGCAGCAAGCGTTTCGGGGCCTGCAATACCGTCTACCGAAAGTCCGTTTTTTGCCTGAAAACTTTTAATCGCGTTGTATGTCAGGTACCCGTAATCACCATCTATACTGCCCTTATAATAACCCCAGTTTAATAGACGAGTCTGTATTTTTGTTACCTCACTGCCGGTAGATCCATATTGGGACAGAGTTGCTTCGGCTTTCTGGTGCATGTCCGACATCCGGCAATTAAAAAGCAGGGTTAATTCCGTCAAAACAGTGATAAGAAGCAATAATGCAGTTTTCCTTTGCATCGTATATCCTCTCTTCTTTTGTAATAAAGCACCCTGTATATTTTTTGTATTAAGCTCAAATTTATTCAGAAAAGCAGTATGTAGAAGAGTATGATGAGCAGCAGATCGTCGTCGATAGCTTCGTCGAGCATAAGGACGATCAGGCCGACGAGGATGAGCTCTTCGATCTTAACGTGTTTTTGGAGATAGCGTATTACATCGTAGATGGGCGAAATCTTCTTTCTTTCGCCCGCAAATTCGGAGATAGCCTCCTTCTCATTAGGAAGCGGTATGCCGAAAAAGTCCTTTTCATTGTGATGGGACGGGCCGGCAGTACTGATGGGACAAAAGGGATTCGGCACATAGAAGGGGGACAGATATTTTTTTGAATTCTGTACAGGCCTTTTGTAAGGCATCAGGTTCACCTCTCCTATTTCTCGTGCTCATTGAGCGTCCTGCTCAGACCGGCTATTTTAAGAAGCTGTATGCAGTTTCCTATTTTCTTCTGTCTGCGGTTGTTCATAAAAGGTTTTATTGCCATAAGCAGGTTGATCCTGGGGTCGATCGACGAATTGAACCGGTCGAGAGTGTGCTTCGCTGTATCAAGCAGTTCCTGGCTGATGACAGGCGTTTCGACCGCCTGTCTGTTCTCATCCGGCATAGCCTCATTACCTGCTTCAGACTGGCTCAACTGAGAATTCCCGTTTTCTTTTCTACCCAGAGAATTCGCCAGTATTGAAACAAGCTCCTTCACATTGTCAGGCACTTCGTCCTGTCCCAGCATTTGCGCTATCTGTTGAATTTTTTTGCCAAGATCGTCACTCATAGATAATCCCTCCGAACCCGGGCATTAATAAATATATTCATTTTTTATTTAATAATGTCTTTAATTTTGTTCATTATCTCCGGACCTTTGTCACCGAGCAATTTCTGAACGGCTTCCATATCTATGCTTTCCATTTTCTGTTTCAGCTCCGACTTGTTCAGATTTAGATCCTTCAACTTTCCGTCGTCGAGCTCATTCAGTTTTGACAGGAGTTCATTTTTGTCCACTTTCGCGAGCTTTTTCGTAAGTTCCTCCTTATCGCTGTTTTTCAGTATATCGACGGCTGCATTGATTTTGGCTTGCAATACCTTGTCGTCCATCTTGCCGAGCATTTCGGCAATTTTCTTAAAACTGTTTGACATGTTTCAATTACCTCCGGAATTTTATTCAGGTTTAGATAAGTACTGTTTCGACCTTGTTTTATGCCGCTGCATCCTCGTTTCTGGATAAACCGGCAAACAGGAAAAGGAATATTGCGATCACAACCAGAGGCAGCATGCCCAGACTGTCGGCTGAATCCGAATCCATGCCCGATATGATTATGATGATAAATATGATGGCAAATATAAAGATTTCATCGAGACCTTCATCGAACATACTTCTTAATGTGTCCGGCAAATGTTCAAAAATAGCCATGCGACTGCCCCCGACGATATGAATAACAGTATATTTTATGAGTGTTCGCTCTAAAATGTTACAACATAGAAATGTTTTTATTTAAAAGCAGCATACTGAAAAGGGGACATGGTATGCCCCCTTTGTAAACTTGTACAGTCTTTGGCTCGCGTATGGGATCGGGCTAATAAAACAACTCCAGGAACACAAGTATAAAGAACAATATCGTGCAATCGTGCCCGCAAGTGTTGATCCCGCGCCTCCCTGTCCTTAATATACCGATCGCGCTGTTATCCCAGAAAAGCAGCAGGAACACCAGTATGAAAAAAAGAAGCGTGCAGTCATCCGATCTTCCCAGGAACTCTCTTTCCGACATGTTAACTCACCTCCGAGGAACAGTACAGGAATCTTCATTGACATAATATGCCGGGCGAAGGTATAGTGTTACTGAAAGTGTGTTAAATTTGCTTCTTTGTTGGTATCAATAAATAAATTAGCTGATATGCTGCAGTGAAAAAACGTATACTATTGATAATTTAAAAGGAAGGTTTTGAGCCATGTACGATGTGATCATAATTGGCAAAGGTCCGGCTGGTATGTCCGCGGCGCTGTATACCGTAAGATCGAATCTTACTACCTTGATAATAGGAAGGAACGACAGCAGGCTGCTGAAAGCTGACAAGATCGACAATTACTTCGGATTTACCGAAACGATAAGCGGAAAACAATTGCTGGCTTCGGGCGAACAGCAGGTAAAAAGGCTGGGCGCTGAGATTATCGAAGATGAAGTGATATCAGTTGAAAAGGACGATTACTTCAATGTCGTGACATCAAATGGAAGGTTTACGTCCAAAGCCTTGCTTCTGGCTACAGGCCAGGCAAATAAAGTAATAAGGATAGAGAACCTTGTCAAATTCGAGGGAAAGGGCGTAAGCTACTGTTCCACCTGCGACGGATTCTTTTACAACAACCTGAGGGTAGGCGTTCTCGGCAACAAGGATTATGCGGTGCATGAGGCGCTCGAACTGCTCACCTACACAAAGAATATAACTATATATACGAACGGTAAAAAGCTGGAGTTGAGTAGTAAGTATGAGGGGGATGCCGGGCAGTTCAGGCTGGAAACACGTCAGATATCCAAGCTGGACGGAACGGATTTCCTGCAGAGGCTCCACTTCTCGGACGGCACAAGCGAAGAACTGGACGGCTTGTTCGTTGCTTATGAAAGCGCCTCCAGCGCTGATTTTGCGCGTAAAATGGGGATAGTGACGGACGGCAATACAATAGTGACGGATGGAAACCAGCAGACGAATCTCGAGGGGCTGTTTGCGGCCGGAGATTGTGCAAGCAGCTTCAGGCAGATATCGATAGCGGTCGGGCAGGGCGCTGCAGCCGGCAAAGCGATCTCGGATTACGTCAAGAGCCTGTAAGCATGCGGCTTTCACTGCGGCGCCGACTGTTAAAACGTGTGTCAGCTATACGCCGCCGCGCCAGCTTCTTTCTATTGCGGAGTTTTGTTCAAAGAGCATATAAACTCAGCTCGGCGGCAAATCAAACTCGCTCAGCAAAATGAGAATCATTTTATTTTGCTTCGCTCAAACAGTGATTTGCCCTTAGCTATGATTCATCAATATGCTCTATTTCGCAAAACTCATGCAATATCAAACAGCCGGCGCGGCGTTATAATTGACTTCTCTTTACTTTTTTATATAATAAGCAACTGACACGACTTGACAATTGATTTTACTTTTTCAGTATGTTAATATTGACTTAAATATTTGAAAGGGATGGATGTATGAGTCGTATGAGCCTTTTGCGGATAATATTTCGAAAACACGTCAGTCGTACTCACGCTGTCCTTAAATCGTCGATAAAGAAAGCCCTGTGATTGGTATCCCATCGCAGGGCTTATTTTTTACCACGATATTACTATCTGCCGTAAAATTGGATGGGACAGGAGGGTACATCTATGTTACTTGGAAACTCGCTTACGATTGACGAAAACACGGTCTTCAGAAGCATGAAAAAGGATGGTCTTAATTTCGAACAGGTTTTTCACGACATTATAGACTTCATACAGGCGGACACCGACAGCTCCTACAGGATATCTGTAGGGACCGATTCGCAGGTCGGCTCCAAAACGGTTTTTGTATCCTGCATTCATATCCACCGCATCGGAAAAGGCGCTATCGGATTTCTTCACAGATACGATATACAAAGACCTGTTACCAATCTGAGGGAGAAGATCTATCTTGAGACCTGCGCCAGTATACAGCTTGCATATCTGTTCGACGACGGCAGAATGAAGCGTATAAGGCAGGCGGTGTGCAAAAACGGGAAGAACGAGGGAATATCTTTCGAATTCCATATAGATGTAGGGACCAAGGGACCTACCAAAAACCTTATCAATGAGATGGTAGGAATGGTAAAGGGACTTAATTTCATACCGAAGATAAAACCTGACAGCTATTGCGCCAGCTCGTTTGCTGATAAATTTACAAAAGCCATGTAAAGTATCCAATTTTAGCTTGAATATGCTTTGCAAAACTGATAATGTTAGAAGAAACAGAGATTTCCTGTTAATTTGTTCTTTTATCTGATATATCAGGTTTGGAGGATTTGTAATGGAAGTAGATATCAAGAAGTTTGAGCTGCAGGCAGAGAAGCTCAAAGCGATCTCGCATCCCCAAAGATTATGTATTATAAAGGGTCTGATGGATAGCAGCTGCAACGTTACGAAGATACAGGAATGTATGAAACTGCCCCAGTCCACTGTTTCACAACACCTTTCAAAACTTAAGGCAGCAGGGATAGTAGTGGGATCGAGAAAAGGTCTTGAAATATGTTACAGCGTTGTGGATGACGACGTTAGAAAAATCGTTCAGATACTTACGAAAAGCAGTACAAAATAAAATATTTTTGTACTATCTATAGAATACTGAAGGCCGCCCAAGCATAGAAATAACTTAGAGGTTATTACCTGGCAGCATTTTGGGAAATGCTCACCGGTACTGTCCTAATTAGATGTGAGGTGGCCGAATAATGAGAAGAACCATATTATTTGTTACGCTGTTTGTATTTATAATTGTAATGCTGCCCGGATGCAGCGTATTACAGAAACTTGGGCTGCAGGACAGCCAGGATGATGAACTCCGGCCGGTAAGCAGCATAGTGATCGGTGAGACGGAAGCCAACAAACTTACAGACAAAACTCCGATCCGTCTTTACTTTGCAAATGCGGACAATACGAAGCTGAAGCTTGAAATACGTTATGTTGATACTGCGGAAGTAAAGAAGAGCGACAATACGCTTGCATCTGCAGTCATAACTGAATTGATCAAAGGACCTTCGGACAATACAGCCTTCAAGAGTACTGTTCCGGCAGAGACCAAGCTGGTTACGCCGGTAAAGATCGAGAACAAGGTCGCCACGGTAAATCTTTCAAAGGAATTCAAAACCAAGCATCCAGGCGGGAAAGACGCCGAAAGGATGACAATCTACTCCATAGTGAATTCACTTACCGAGCTTGAGGGAATTGAAAAGGTTAAATTCACCATAGATGGCAAAACCCAAAAGGAATATATGGGCAATTTCAAGTTCGATGCACTGTTCCCGAGAAGCACACAATTGATAAGCAAGGATTCTGCCGACTCCGGTGCGGATGTGACCGGAGGCAGCGCTGAAACGGGCAACACACAGACTCCTGCGGCCGGTAATCCTTCCGGCGGGGATTCAAAGGAAACATCGGGTCCGAATGGCGAGACAATGGATGGTCTTGAATTATTGGAATAATAAATGATACATATCAATGCTTTTAGAGGCAGATCCTCCACCGGGGGACCTGCCTTTTTTACCAAACGCACCCAAAATGCAAGGGTTGAAGTTGCCGTACTTAAATAGTAAAATAAACAATATATATTAGAAGGCAACGCTTGATATTTTAACGGGTGGTAGGTATAATATGGAAGACAAAAAGAGAATTGCGATAGTATTTGGGGGCCAGTCCACCGAACATGAAGTTTCAAGATTTTCGGCAGAGGCAGTCCTGAGAAATATAGATGCCGGCAAGTACGATGTCGCCATGATCGGCATTACGAAGGACGGCAGGTGGCTCTCCTACGACGGTCCTATCGGGCTTATCGGGACAGGGGAATGGCAGGCATTGGCCGAATCACGCCAGGGTTCAGGGCAGATGCTGCTGACTGCAGGCGCTGCTATCGCGGAAGCTGAAAAAGATAATAAGAGAATAGATGTTGTTTTCCCGGTATTGCATGGAGCTAACGGTGAAGATGGTACTATCCAGGGCCTTTTTGAACTGGCAGGGATACCGTATGTCGGCTGCGGTGTGCTCGGCTCGGCGCTGGGGATGGACAAGGCCTATGCAAAAATCGTATTTGAAAAGGAAGGCCTCCCGCAGGGGAAATATCTGGTCTACAGCAGAAAACAGATATTGCGGGACATGGGAAAGATAACATCGGAAGTAGAAAATACACTGACGTACCCTTGCTTCGTAAAACCGTCCAACGCAGGTTCATCTGTTGGCGTCAGCAAGGCGCACGACCGCGGCCAGCTTGAAAACGCGCTGCAATTCGCCGCTAAGTACGACAGGAGGATTCTCGTCGAAGAGTTTATCGACGGCTGGGAGGCGGAATGTGCGATATTGGGCAACGACGAGCCTGAAGCATCAACTGTCGGCCAGGTCGTACCCTGCAATGAATTTTACGATTATGAAGCAAAATACATGAGCGGTGACGATTCCGAAATCATAATACCGGCAAGGCTTCCCGCCGAAGCCATCGAAAAGATCAGAGGCTATGCCGTAAAAGCATTCAGGGCCCTGGATTGTTCGGGACTGGCAAGGGTGGATTTCTTCGTACGCAAGAACAATAACGGTATATATATAAATGAAATAAATACTATGCCGGGCTTCACGCAAATAAGCATGTATTCGAAGTTATGGGCGGCTTCGGGCCTACCCTACGGCAAGCTGATAGAAAAACTGATAGACCTCGCACTTGAGCGCTACCAGGACAATCAGAGAGAGCTCGATACTTAAGATACCGTTTCATCACGCTGATTTGGGGGAAATATCTATATGGATAACAGAGCAATAGGAGTTTTTGATTCCGGGCTCGGAGGTCTGACTGTTTTCAAGGAGATCACGGAACATCTGCCGGGAGAGAGCGTCATTTATTTCGGAGACAACGGCCGTGCGCCGTATGGTACGAAGTCCAGGGACACCGTTATCAAATATACGCTTCAGGATATTCGCTTTTTGTTGAATCATGACATTAAGATGATAGTCATAGCATGCAATACTATAAGCGCCTATTACGAGACGGTGAAGAAAAGCCTCGATATACCCGTGATAGAAGTAATAGGAGCGGGCGCCGTGACTGCGGTATCGGAAACGAAAAACCGCAAGGTCGGTGTTATAGGTACAACTGCAACTGTAAACAGCGGAGCGTACCAGAAAGCTATAAATAAACTGGATAACAATATCGAAATATATCAAAAGGCCTGTCCTCTGTTTGTCCCTATTGTCGAGGAAGGACAGGACTGGTGGGAAAACGACATAGCATTGAGGATAGCCGAGGAATACCTTACGTCGCTGAAAAAGACTGAAGTCGATACACTCGTATTGGGCTGCACGCATTATCCGCTGCTTCAGAAAACGATCTCAGCCGTCATGGGCGAGGGGGTAAGACTTGTAAGTTCCGCACTGGAAGTCGCCAGAGTTGTAAAAAAGATGATTTCGGAAAACAATATGCAGAGAGATGAACGTTACAAACCTGTATACCGTTATTACACCAGCGACAGCGTAGAGAAATTCGAACCGTTATGCAGCGCTATTTTAGGGAAGGCGGTACACTCGGCGGAGAAGGTGGATATTGAAAAGTATTGAGAATGAAAGGTGCATAGTTCCCGGTAAAGGCAGGAGAGTGTATGAGTTGCGGTATCTGACCGCAGAAAGGTGCGTGTTTGTATGGATAAGAACGTTATAATTTCGGTAAAAGGCACGCAGACTTCACAGGATCAGGATTCGGACATATTGGAACTAGTGACGGAAGGTAAGTATTACAGGGAAGACGAGGCTTACTACGTGACCTACGATGAGAGCGACGTCACGGGTATGAACGGCACAAAGACTACGCTCAAGGTAATGGACGGCGTCGTTACACTGATCCGGGCGGGCTCGGTTAATTCGCAGTTCGTATTTCAGCAGGGCCAGAAGCACATATCCTATTATGATACCGAGTACGGCGCTTTTACGATAGGGGTGCTCGCAAACGAAGTGGACGTCAGGATAGATGATAACGGAGGAGAAATCCGCGTCGGTTATCAATTGGAAATAGACAATAATAATACAGGAGAAAATGATTTTTATTTGTCGATAAGAGAGGCAGGACGAACAGGTGACAAACATCATAGAGAATCTAAGGGAACAAGTCAGGAATACAGTTAAAAATGCGTTGGCGGCGGCAATCGAAAAAGGTGAACTGCCGCAGACCGAGGTTGGTGAGATCACGGTGGAAACTCCTAAAGAGAAGGAACATGGGGAGTTTTCCACAAATATTGCCATGCAGCTTGCCAGACAGGTCAGGAAGGCTCCGGTGCAGACTGCTTCGATCCTTATCGGCAATATGGATCTTGCAGGTACATATATTGAAAAGGCGGAAAGCGCCGGCCCCGGCTTTATTAATTTCTATCTGAAACAAAGCTGGCTGTATGATGCATTGAAAATAGTCGACCGCGAGCGTGAGAATTACGGCAGGATCGATATAGGCCACGGCGAAAAGGTAATGATCGAATTCGTCAGTGCAAATCCTACGGGGCCGCTCCACATGGGAAACGCAAGGGGCGGAGCTCTTGGAGATTGCATCGCGAGCGTACTGCAGGCTGCGGGTTACGATGTTACGCGCGAGTTCTATATAAATGATGCCGGCAATCAGATCGAAAAGTTCGGCATATCTCTTGAAGCCCGTTATATACAGCTGCTGAAGGGGACGGACGCGGTTGTGTTCCCCGAGGATGGTTATCAGGGCGAGGATATTATCGACCATATGAAAAATTATATTGCCGAATTCGGGGACAAGCTCCTTGAGGAGTACCCGGAGAAAAGGCGCCGTGAACTCGTCGATTATGCGCTGCCCAAGAATATCGAGAGGATAAGGAAAGGCCTTGAAGCCTACGGAATACATTATGACGTCTGGTTTTCCGAGAAATCGCTGTACGAAAGCGGCGAACTTGCCGACACCCTTAAATACCTGAGGGATCATGACCTTGTCATAGAGAAGGAAGGCGCGGAATGGTTCAGGGCGACGGAGTTCGGGATAGAAAAGGACGAGGTGCTGGTCAGGAACAACGGGCTTACTACATACTTTGCGTCCGATATAGCATATCACAGGAATAAATTCCAGAAGCGCGGGTTTGACCGTGTCATCAACCTATGGGGCGCTGACCACCACGGTCATGTCGCCAGGATGAAGGCTGCAGTACAGGCGATCGGCATGGACCCTGCGAAGCTGGACATAGTGTTGTTCCAGCTCGTCAGGCTGTTTAAGAACGGCGAAGTTGCAAAGATGTCAAAGAGGACGGGCAGAGCTATATCGCTCGAGGATCTGCTGGAGGATGTCGGCAGGGATGCGGCGCGTTTCATTTTCAATACTAAGGCGTCGGGCAGCCACCTTGATTTCGATCTCGACCTGGCTATAAAGCAGTCCAATGAAAATCCCGTATATTATGTACAATACGCGCATGCGAGGATCTGCAGCATGCTCAGGCTCATTGAAAGCGAGGGGACGAAGGTACCGTCGGCAGACGAAGCCGATCTGACGAAGCTTACAGCTCCTGAAGAGCTTGAGCTGATCAGGAAACTGGCCGAGTACCCCGACGAGATCAGGATATCGGCGCAGACGCTTGAACCAAGCAGGCTCACGAGGTACGTAGAGGACGTTGCCTCTCTGTTCCACAGCTTTTATAACGCATGCAGGGTAAAGGGCGAGGAGGAGAGCCTGATGAAAGCAAGGCTTGTGCTTGTTTCCTCGACCCGGACCGTTATCAGGAATGTGCTCGACCTTATAAGCATAAGCGCTCCTGAAAGGATGTAGACAATAAACGGAGTCAATAAATGGAGTCATTAAATGGATTTGTAGGCCACTATGCGGGAAGGCATGCGCCGGGACATAAGGACTTGTCCGAAGCCGTAAGAGTATCGCATAATCTCATAATGTCCCATTCGAAAACTGTTTTGCTATTCCGTGAAATGTTTGGGAACGACGGCGAAATAGGGATCACACTCAATCTCTATCCGGTGGACGCTGCATCAGATTCTCCGGATGACCGCGATGCTGCAAGGTTTGTCGATGGTTACCATAACCGCTGGTTCCTCGATCCTGTTTTTAAAGGGAAATATCCTGAAGACATATATGATTTCTTTAGAAAAGAAGTCGGCTTCAGGGTGTCGGATCAGGATATGGAGATAATCAGCAAGGCCGGCGCCGACTTTCTAGGAATAAACTATTACTTCAGAGGAGTCGTAAGAAAATCTGATACGGGCAGTCCGTTCAAATTCGAGGAGATCAAGCTGGCGGGGCAATACACGGATATGGGCTGGGAGATATATCCGTACGGACTGTATCAATTGCTAAAGCGGATCAAAGATGATTACGGCGATCCCCGCATGCTGATCACCGAAAACGGTATGGCCTACGGCGAGGATATGGACAAAGAGGCCAGGCTCCGCGATCAGAAGCGTATCGACTTTTTGAAGGGGCATTTCCTGGAGGCTGCACACGCCATTTCAGACGGTGTACGGCTTGAAGGGTATTATGCCTGGTCGCTTCTCGACAATTTCGAATGGGGCTTTGGATATTCAAAGCGTTTTGGGATAATCGACGTCGATTACGGGACCCTGGAGAGGACATGGAAGGACAGTGCATATTGGTATCAAAGGGTAATCAGGCAAAATGGGTTGGAAGAATAACAAGTCAAAACTGCGTAAATTGTTAGCGGATTGATAAAAGGGAAGCCGGAAAGGCTTCCCTTTTAAATACACATTTTCTACGTCGGCAAAGTAATACTTACCAGTCTATCCGAATGGCGTTCCACAGCGTCAGTTTATTAAGAACTACATGCAGCTTTTTGCCGGACATATCAAAAGTTACTTCGGCATTCTCGATCAGCGGCTTGACCGATTTGACTCCGGATGGTATTTCGATTTCAAACTCCAGATCGTGCAAGGGTATATTGGTTTTCAGCGGCCGCTGTCCGACTCCGTTTACAAGGTGGACGACGGCTGTGTTCCCGTTATGCCAGGCGCTGGCCTGCAAACCTGCGATACCCTTCATCCGGAAGTTGGGCTCCGGGATCAGCAGCGAAACCAGGTTGTCGAGCAATATGTAATGGTCGTTGAGCCCATATTCTTCGATCAGATGGCCCAGCCTGAAGGAGAGATAAATCGTCCGCCCCTTGCCGTACCTGTTCTCCAGAACAAGCGGTATGTCCGTGTCTGGTGAGAGAATGGAAGCACGCTCCGGGGGCGCTCCGACGGCATCAAGCGGAGCAAAGGGAGGAACCAGCGTCGCAAGTGTTCTCGTTCCTTCCTGCGGTCGGCAGTACCAGGTCTCGCCCCTGTGAGTTATCAGGCCGGTTTCTTCAAGTCCCTTCTGCAGCAGAGGATCCCTGAACCTTAAATAGGACGCGGTCAGATAGCTGCTTTTAAACATTTTTTCTCCTGTGCCAAGCACTGTACGCAGATTTTCGTCAGGCCTGCCCGATTCCACCAGCAGTTTGCCACCAGAGTAAACATATTCACTGAGCAGCCGGGATATTTCCTGCGTCATAGGAAATCCGTCCGGAACTATAACGGCGTTATAGCGTTCCAGCTTATCCTTTGTTATCTGGGCGCCGCATGCGATATCAAAATGCCATTGCCTGTTGAAGAGTCCTTCCGCAAGCCCTTCCGGGTGTCCTTCCCACAAAAGCAGCAGCTGTGCCGCACTGCGCGCTCCGTGCATTGCCTGCTCGACTTTGGCGATCATTTGGTTCAGCTTGCCGATGCTTTTCAGGATCCTCTTATCGCCGATGGTATCGGGGATGCCTGTAGCGGAATGCCAAAGCGTGCCGCCGTTTGCAGGTATCTGGCTCAGCCAGAATTCGAACTCGGCAGTGGGTATGCCGGTATGTCTCCAATCCATACCGGGGCACGTATGTATCATACCAATGGGTATGGGATAGTTTTCAAGCGAGCGGCCCATTTTCATACTGATGGCGGGATACCAGAATGGAGGGCGGCCGTGCCCCCTGGAAAGTACGTTTTGGGATTCGGCGACGATAAGATCGCCTGTTGCTGCCTTGTCTGCCAGATGGTCACATTTCTGCCCCGTGTAATACATGATCAAAGGGACATCGGGGGCCTTCCTCCTGACGGTACGGCTCATTAGCTCCATGTTGTCCTTTATGCATTGAGCCTGCCAATCTTCCAACCCTTCAGGTATCCTCCAGGGGTTTGCGCCGTTATCTCCGAACTCGGGCAGCTCTGTGCCGTAATGAGCATGATATTTCTGCCGGCAGTTATCGCACAGGCAATATTCAAAATGCGGAGCGTTGAAAAAGACGCCGTCTATATCATACCGGTCCAATACTTCTTCCAATACCGGCACAGCCAACTCTTCGTTCCGATAACCTGAATTGAGGCAGGTCGTCACCAGGAGCGACCAGCTGCCGGGCCTGTCTTTGCCGAACATGCGCGTGGTACCGTCCGCATACTGTACGAACCACTCGGGATGCTGCTGGTACACCCTGTCTTCAGCCTTGCTGAAGTCGAAGCGAGCGATGAACCTGATATTGCGCTTGTGGCATTCGGTGATCATTTGCTCCAGCAGATCCCGATCCGTCGGCAAATATTCGTTTACATGATGAAAAGGCACGTTGCTGCGGTACCAGGCATAAATACCGCCAACGTTGAAAACAAGTGCATTTGCGCCCAATGCCTCCGTTTCGCCAGCTATTTTTGCGGGGTCCATGAGAGGTGCATCTTTCGCCTGAAGATTGGTTTGGAATATCCTTAAAGGCTGTTTCCACCATGTTTCTTTTGGCATAAGCTCGCTTCCTTTGTTTTTATGTTTCCAGCCTGTCTTTAGTGAGCCGGATTGATTCCTAGTATAGCAGTTTTATTATCCTGCAGTATACCAGAATTTTATAATAGTTCTTCGATAAACAGCGTTCTTATAACCGAATGCCATTGTTAACTGCCGCCCGATAAACGCCGATATATATATCAGTTCAACCATCAGAAAGAGAAAGGGAGTTTGAATTGCTGACATTTCATAGACCATTTCCGAAATTAAAACTATTTACTATAATTCTTGCGGCAACTGTGGCCGGTACAGGAGTATTTTACCCGGGAAATAACGTGCTGGCAGCCGATGTCCCATCTGTGGTTTACAGCGGTGATACACAGGCACCGGCGGTTCTGGGCAGTATGAAGTATACCGATGTGGCAAAAAGCGTATGGTCGGCCGAGGCTATATACGAAGCGGGAGCGCTGGGGGTCGTTCAGGGTTACAACGGTTCAGCCAGCCGGTTCGGCAGGGCGAATGCGATGACCAAGCAGGAAGCCGTCGCAACGGCTTACAGAGCTGCAGGCCGTGAGGCGGAAGCGCAGCAGCTTGGAATTACCATAAACAATGCGCGTACCGCTGCAAATAAGAAAACTGATCCTATGGAAGTGCTGTATGACGGATTTTTGCAGCTTGCCGCGAATGAGGGGCTGATTACGGCCCAGAATCTGACGGACGCATTCAATGCGGACCAGACGACGCTCACAGCCGGCAGCTTCAAGAGGAACAGTCCCGCTCAGAGGCAGGAAATGCTTTATTGGCTGGCAAGAACCCTGAATATACAGCCGGCAAGTCCAAACCAGGAGCTGCTGAACTATTCCGACTGGCGAAGCGCCGATCCCGATAAACTTGGATATCTTGAGGCAATGCTGCGAAACGAGATTATGACCGGGAGCAGCGGACGTATAAACCCGAAACAGTCTGTTACGAGGGAACAGGGGGCTCAGATCGTCAAGAACGCGGAAAGCTATATCCTCGGAGCCCATAAATATACAAAAAATGCCGCCGTTATCAAAGATATCGTTCCTACGAAGGATTACACCGGGAACGTTACAATATCGGGCAAAAATATCCTTGTTACCGCATCAGATGGAAAACTGGCTTCTATAGCAACTTCTGCAGGAGCCGGCACCGCGGCGGGGGCAAAAAATGAGAATGTGGGTACAGCGCTGGCCGGACAGAAGAAGGAACTGGTCGTTTACAAGAACGGGACAATCGGAGACAGCAGCCTGTTGTCGAAGGGTGACAGGATACAGTATGTCACGGACGGTTCCAATATCGTAAAATACGTGAGTGTCACCTCAAACGTCAATGACGTCAGGTATCCCGCAGTCCAGGTCTATGGCATAGACCGTACGAACAAGCTTCTAAATGTCGTGGAGCTGTTCGAGATGAATTATCCGGATATTAAGAGTATTTCGGGAGATCAGTTTAAGTGGTCAAACACTGAAATGACTACATACAGGATCGCTCCTAATGCTTCGGTTACCATAAACGGCGTCAGATCCGACCTGTCGGGTGTTGCCGACGGCGTGACCGCAATACTCACAGTGGACAGCAACAATCTGATTAAAGCGATACAATGTGTCGACTTCGGTATAAATACCGAGGCCAGAAGGATAGTAAAGGGTATAGTGGAGGAAAACAATCCCGATCTTGGATACCTTACTCTATACAACGAAGACGGTTCGGGAACGGGAAGCAGCAGCGGTCCGCTCCTCAGGACCTATAATTATGTGGACCAGAACAAGACAGAAGTATTAAGGAATCACAAACCTGTCAAAGCCGATAAGATACAGGCCGGAGATACTGCCTACATCAGGCTCGACGCGGATGGAGACATAGCGTCGGTCAGTGCGGTGGACAATTATATTACAAAATACGGAAAAGTCATATCAAAACTTCCCACGCAGATAGCTGTTCAATATGATGACGGTACACAGCAAGTGCTCCCGGCGAATAACAGCGTTATCGTCATAAGGGACAAGCTCCTTGTCGGACTTAAGGCATTGAAGGACGGCGACCGGGTAAGGCTCCTCCTGAATGTAAACGGCAAATCGACCGATCTCAAGGAAATCACTATCGAGGGTGACGAACACTACATCAGCAATATATATAAAGGAACAATCACGAAAATAGACGGCATGTCGAACAAGATTACAGTCATGGGCATGCAGGTCTTCAACAGGGGCAGCTGGGACTATACACCAAGAAAGGGTTCTACTGTGGTACCGCTTGCCGGTGATTTTAAGATTTATTCGGGAGATACGGTGCTCGACATTGACGATGCAAACAAGCTGCTTCACTCGAATGAGGCTTATATAGCCGTTGAAAAGACCTACGGCGGAGAAGAAAAGGTGGTCTTGCTTTCCTACAGGAACAGTCTCGATACACAGGTGCCTGTCGCCAGCGATACCATTGCCAATGCAGTATCCGGCTCCGGCAGCTTCATGCTTTCGAGGGAAAACAGGAAGGTCGGTTATTCCGATGGCAGTATAGTAGTGAAATACGGCAGGCTTGTGACAGGAAACAGCTTGAGCAACAATGACGCGGCATATTTTGCATTGGACAGGGCTTATTCAAGCGGGGACTATTACGCCTCTGTTGTAAAGGTCGACGAGCCTCAGTTGTCCGGCGGTCCGACCATTTACCGCGGCAGGATCAGTGCTGTCAACGACGAAAAGGATCTCACGCTGGAATCCTTCTCCGAATTGCAGGGTATGGACTGGAGATACTACAATACTCCAAAGACCTTTAACATAACGCTCGACACCAGGGTGCTCGACGATGGAGGCGTTCTGAATATCAGCGATTTCAAAGGCTACGGGAGCGACAGCTATCTGAAGAGGACGGTCTACGTCGTAGCCGAAGGCATCAACGCTTTACTGATAAGCACCGCGCCTTACGGCATAGAAAACATGAAGGGTACGGTTTATTCGATATCCGGGAACAGCATTTCGCTTCGCAACGCACGCTTGTACGATTCGACGACATATATGTGGAACAACACCGGCAATGCGGAGATAAGCCTCCTGAAGAATACGGTCGTCATCAAGAACGGCAAAGTAATAAACACTTCGGGAATTGCAAAGGGCGATAATGTGAGGGTAGTGAAGAAGGATACTACAGCGGCCGGAGACGGCTATATCATATTTGTGGAATGAGTATTATACGGGGGTTTTAAAATGAAGAAAATAGTCATGTCGGCAATACTGTTACTTTTGACTCTGCTGCTTTTCCCGGGGACGGCTTATGCCCGCGAGGGGATCTGCGGATATGAGGGCGGAGTATCATCCGGTGAAGTGGCGGGCACTCCCGGAAAAGCATTGACGCTGGACTACCAGGAAGTCTCGTTTGTCAGCGGGGAACCGATCGTTTTAAAGGGAACGATGATAATAAAAAAGAGTCAGAAACAGGGTAAAATAAGCACGACCTATACATACACGCTCAAGAATACCGAGAAGAGTGCCACGCTTTCACGTACCCTTGTCTTCGACGCGACAACGACGACGCAGTCGAACGGTCAGACATCCGAGGCGGTAACGCTGACCTCTGCACGTGAAACTATAAAAATAGGATCAGTTACCTACAACCTTGCAAATGCCGGTAATTACCAATATGCCCGTTCGAACCTTACAGATCCAAAGCCTGCGGTAAACTATCACCAGGGAAGCGTATGGAGCAGGAAGGTATATACGGTCGGCGCAGCGACGGACGGCAATACCGTTACAGTAGAATGTACAGGGAGCTTTTACGGCTATGACCAGTATTGGGGCAGCGCCGAAAGCCTAGCACTCGACTATGATATCACGAGCGAGATAACAGGAAAGGATGGGACGGATTCGTGGGGCGGCACTGCTTCGGTTTCCATTTCATCGACTTCAACCGAACAGCTTCAATACCAGAAAAACCTGCCTGACCAGATCAGTTTTGACGGGAGCTATGTTCAAAGCCGCAAGAACAGCAATATATTGGAATACTCGTGCATAATGCCGGAGTTTGACTCAAAAGGCGTTGCTACCAAACATACTGTGACATATAACGACAGCCTGGATATCGAAACCTTCCCGGTCCAGAAACGGCTACCCACTGTAAGTCCGGCCAATATAAGGGGACACTGGGCGGAGAATGAAATACGCATAATGTTTGGCCTGGAAGTATTCAAAGGCGATGCAAAGAATTTCAACCCGGACCTCTATATGACCAGGGCGGAATTTGCGGCAGCAATGGTCCAGATCGCAAAGGAGGTACCGAAGGATCCGGCGCTGGCTGTGAAGACAGTCACCACCTCGAGTCGAACCAGGACCAATACACCGGTGATTTCCCCGTTCGACGATGTATCTGTTGACAATATATATTTCAACCAGATAAAAGGCGCATTTGACCGTAAGCTTATAGACGGCAAGGGAAATAACCTGTATATACCCAACGGTACGATAACGAAAGCAGACGCCATTATGACTTTCATCAGGGCGCTTGGGTTTGAGGATCTGGCTCCAACTCCCGTCGCAGTTACCGGCTTCAGGGATAACGATCTGATCCCTTCCTATGCGAGGAACTCCGCGTATGTGGCTCAGAAAATAGGTCTGCTGCTGAGTGACAGCAAGGGAAATATGAATCCGAATGCAAAGCTTACAAAAGCGGAGAGCGCCATTCTGTTCAACAATCTTATCAAATACATGCAGGACGGCATTAGAAAGGATTACAGCGAACGTTTCGTAAATTATTAAATATTGTTTACAATCGTCCAATAAGTGAAACTTCCATAATTAATATGGTAAAATGGGATTATTATACTTTAAAGGGGTCTTACCGTGAAAATATTTACCGCAAAATCCAAACTCAGCCTTTTAATCTGCTTGGTCATAGCAGTGACCATGATATTGGGGCAGCCTGTGCTCGGCGCTGCAGAGCAGCCCACGACAGACGCTTCGGGGCAGTCTGTGACAGATGCTTCAGTGCAGAACAATACGACTGTACAATACCTTAACGGTGTGCTTGATATGATCAAGGATCAGTACTGGGGCAACGTTTCGGACAAAAATATGGTGGACGAAACCGTGCAAGGCATGTTCGGCGCTCTGGATGATTACACTCAATATATGTCCAATGATGAAAAGAATACATTTATGGATACCATGTCGGGAGCATTCGGCGGAATAGGCGTAACGCTGCAGGTCAGCGGCAATTATATCCTTGTTACAAAGGTATTCCCGTCGTCGCCGGCCGAGAAATCCGGGGTCCTCCAGGGGGATCTGATAGTCGAGGCGAACGGTGTAAGCCTTGTAAAGGCTACGACCGACAAAGCCGTATCCGCAATAAAGGGTGAAGTCGGAACCACTGTGAAGCTTGGAATAATGCGTGATCATTACAGCAAGACCATATATAAGACTGTCAAGCGTGAATTTGTAAAAATCAGCCCTGTAACCTATGAAATAAGAAATGGCATCGGATACATAAAACTTGACATGTTCAACGAAAATACCGGAGAGTTCTTTAACAAAGCGTTGGCCGAAATGGACGCCAAAAAAATAACCAAAATAATCCTGGATCTTCGCGATAACCCCGGCGGAGAAGTAAACCAGGCTGTAGCGGTCGCCCGCAAATTCGTTCCGAAAGGGCTTATCACCAAGCTGGATTACAAGTCGGAGAAATACGACGATCAGGAATACTACTCCAATCTTGAGAAGACGAAGTACAAGCTTGCTGTTTTGGTCAACGGAGCGAGCGCCAGCGCGTCTGAAATAGTTTCGGGTGCGATTCAGGATACGGGCGCAGGAAAGCTTGTCGGTACCAAGACGTTCGGCAAGGCAAAATTCCAGAGCCTTATACCGATGCTGACAGTGGATGCTTTTAAAAAGTATAAGGAAGAAGATAATATTTCGGCGGTCAACGCATATGACCTTATGATCAACGGCATATATCCCTCAGACGATGAGATAGCCGGTTATGCAAAAATGACGCTTGGAGTCTACTATACGCCAAAAGGCAGAATGATAGACGGCGCAGGGCTGACCCCCGATGTTAAAGTTGATGATCCTAAGCCTGTCGCCGGTATTAAAGTCAACAGTATCCAAAAGCTTACCGAAACTGTCGAGCCCAGATTGAACGCACAGGGCGATGACATTTTCAATGCTGAAGAGCTGCTGAAGGTAATGGGTTACAAAATAGCTGCGCCTGATAACTTCCTTGACTCCGGAACAGTTGCGGTCCTTAAGGAATACCAGAAGAAGTTGGGGATCAAAGAAAGCGGGATACTAGATAAAAAGACGCAGGCTTCTTTGAACGGCGAACTGTTGAAAGTTACTGCAAAATATGATGCACAATACAGTGCAGCAGTTAACCTGCTGAATCAATAAGGCGTGCGGCACAGTATCGGCTTGCTAATTTATCATGACTTTGCTTTATACCAATGATTTGATATTGACACCTTTTATTTTGAAATTTAAAATATTAAGGTGTTAATTTTTTGTATTTCATTGTAGTCGTTCATTCATAACTTCCATATAGAGTATAAAACGAACATTTTGATATGATGATATATTAGTTGATATTTGAAATAATTAATATAGTAATTATTTTTTTATTAAATTTTATAATGGAGGATAGAACTATGCCTGTCAAATACATATTTGTTACAGGCGGTGTAGTCTCGGGGCTGGGAAAGGGAATTACTGCTGCATCGCTTGGAAGGCTTCTGAAAGCCAGAGGTCTCAACGTAACCATTCAGAAATTTGATCCCTATATCAACGTCGATCCCGGTACGATGAGCCCCTATCAGCACGGCGAGGTATATGTAACGGACGACGGCGCAGAAACGGATCTTGACCTGGGACACTACGAGAGATTCATCGACGAAAGCCTCAGCAAGAACAGCAATGTCACCACCGGCAAGATATACTGGTCGATAATAAGCAAGGAACGCAAGGGTGACTTTCTGGGAGGCACCGTACAGGTAATACCTCACATAACGAACGAAATAAAGGACAGAATTTACAGGGTAGGCAAATCCGACCACACTGACGTGGTAATAACCGAAATCGGTGGAACTGTCGGAGATATAGAGAGCCTACCCTTTCTTGAGTCCATTAGACAGGTTGCGACTGATCTCGGAAGAGAAAATGTCATGTATATCCATGTCACACTTGTTCCCTACCTGGGCATGAATGGCGAACTGAAAACGAAGCCCACCCAGCACAGTGTAAAAGAACTCAGAAGTATAGGCATACAGCCGGACGTGATAGTGTGCAGGACGGAAAAGCAATTGTCACAGGATCTGAAGGACAAGATCGGTTTGTTCTGCAATCTGCCCGGGACTTCTGTCATACAGAACCTGGATGCAGAGATCCTATATGAAGTACCGTTGCTGCTGGAACGTGAAGGCCTGGCAAATATAGTCTGCAAACGGCTTGGACTGGCCTGCAGCGAACCTGACCTCGATGATTGGACCAGAATGGTCGAAAAACAGAAGCATTTCACCAAATCGGTCAAAATAGCTCTGGTAGGCAAATACGTGGAACTGCATGATGCATATCTGAGCGTCGTGGAATCCTTGAAACACGGAGGCATCGCCAACGATGCGGAAGTCAGGGTGGAATGGGTAAATTCCGAGATGCTGGACAGGGAAAATGTTATAAGCATGTTGTCGGAGGCCGATGGAATACTGGTGCCGGGAGGGTTCGGCGACAGGGGCATAGAAGGGAAGATTCTTGCCGCACAGTATGCCAGGGAAAATGAGGTGCCATTCTTCGGTATATGCCTTGGTATGCAGATGGCTGTTATAGAATTTGCCCGGAACGTTTGCGGCATGAATTCCGCCCACAGCTCCGAATTCAGCGAAACGACCCAATACCCTGTTATTGACCTGATGCCCGAACAGAAGGATATCGACGAAATGGGCGGCACGATGAGGCTCGGGCTTTACCCGTGCAAGCTGACGAACGGCAGCCGTGTCCACGGTATATATAACGATGAGCTTGTTTATGAGCGCCACAGGCACAGGTATGAATTCAACAATGAATACAGGGATGAAATGATATCGAAGGGACTGATTCTGTCAGGCCTGTCACCGAGCCAGAGACTTGTCGAGATCATAGAACTCAAAAATCATCCATGGTATATCGGGGTGCAGTTCCATCCGGAATTCAAATCCAGGCCGAATAAACCGCATCCTCTGTTCCGTGATTTTATCCGGGCATCCTTGGAAAATTCTGATAAATAAAACGATTTGATAAAAGCCGGAGTCATTAAAACCTCCGGCTTTTATATTTTTCCAAAGCTCCTAATTTCTTTTTTCATTGCAGAAATTTTCAAAGGAAATGCAAGTGAAAAAAGCCAAAGTTCCTAATATCTTTTTTCATTGCATATAGTTGACTAAAAGTATAAATTTTATCCTTTCTGACAATACTTAATATCATCAGGGCATGTATAACGGCTTATACATCTCTGCAGGTGAAAAATTCAGGCAGGACAGGTATTGTCAGGGGGATATCGGATGAAAAGAATCAGTGCGTTTATAAACAAAGCCGGAGATCTCAAAGGAATCAAGGGCTATATCAAGATCACCGCAGCTGTGCTTATCACAGTATTCATATCGGGGCTGCTGCAGCTCAATTCATACTCTGAGAGCATGAATAGAGGCTTGGCGGCAAACCTTATCAGGCTGCATGTCATTGCGAACAGTGATTCGCCTGAGGATCAAAGTCTTAAGAGGGACGTAAGGGATGCCATCCTTGAATATGTACAGGATGAGCTTAAATATTCCGAAAATATAGTAAAGTCCAGGGAAATAATAAAGAACAAACTAACAGATATAACTAACATCGCAAAAAAAGTGATAACTGAAAAAGGTAAAAGCTATGGTGTCCGGACGATATTTGGCGAGTACCCCTTCCCAACGAAGGTATATGGCGATATAGCTCTGCCGGCAGGGGAGTATCAGGCCTTAAGGGTAGTGATAGGCGAAGGCCGCGGAGCCAACTGGTGGTGCGTACTATTCCCGCCGCTCTGCTTTGTGGACGTAACGCACGGCACTGTGCCAGACTCGGTCAAGGAAGACCTCAAAAATGTGCTGACCGACGAGGAATATGACATGGTGACTTCTTCAGATAACGAAAGTGAAATACCGATCAAGATCAAATTCAAGATAGTTGAGATGTTCCAGGATTCGAAGGTCAAACTCGCTGGTGCGATCGATAAAATATTCAAATCGCAGGGTTAGTTGCCAGTGAGAAACTGTACCTCTGTTTCACTTGACGCGGATAGGCTTCTTATGTATAATATTATCTAATATTTTTCCGAGAATTGTTTATATATAAGGCCTATGAATAGGAGGTATGATTTCGTGGCGATTTTCTACAATGAACCATCCCATACTTTTAGTGAGTATCTTTTGCTACCGAACCTGACGACTAAAGAGTGCACACCTCAAAATATAAGTCTCAAGACGCCGATTGTTAAATTCGGCAAGGGCGAAAAGGCTTCCATGCACATCAACATACCGCTCGTATCTGCAGTAATGCAGGCTGTTTCGGACTCCGGAATGGCGATAGAGCTGGCAAGGTGCGGAGGCCTTTCTTTTATTTACGTATCGCAGCCCATCGACCAGCAGGCCGAGATGGTAAGGAAGGTCAAGAAATATAAAGCCGGCTTTGTAGTCAGCGATTCAAACCTGAAGCCGGATGACTGCCTTTCCGACGTGATAGAGCTCAAATCCAGAACAGGGCATTCAACAATAGCGATAACGGAAGACGGAACACCCGTGGGCAAACTCCTTGGGCTTGTTACAAGCAGGGACTACAGAGTCAGCAGAACCCCGCCCGATACCAAAGTCACACAGTTCATGACGCCTTTCAGTTCCCTTATTTACGCAAATGAAGGCATAACACTAAAAGAAGCAAACGACATGATCTGGGATCACAAATTGAATGCTCTGCCGATCATAGACAAGAATCAAAACCTCGTCTACATGGTATTCAGAAAAGACTACGACAGTCACAAGGAAAACCCAAGCGAGCTGCTTGATTCCAATAAACGCCTTATGACCGGCGCCGGTATCAATACCAGGGATTACATGGACAGGGTTCCTGCGTTGGTGGACGCAGGCGCCGACATACTCTGCATAGACTCCTCCGATGGTTACACAGAGTATCAGAAGGATACTCTTCAATGGATAAAAAGCAAGTATAAAGGAGAGGTAAAAGTCGGCGGTGGTAATGTAGTCGATAAGGAAGGCTTCCTGTACCTGGTTGAGGCCGGTGCAGACTTTGTCAAGGTAGGCGTAGGCGGCGGATCGATTTGTATAACAAGGGAAACAAAGGGCATAGGCCGTGGACAGGCTACAGCTGTAATGGAGGTAGCGAAGGCCAGAGACGAATACTTTGAAAAGACAGGGGTATACGTTCCGATATGTTCAGACGGCGGTATCGTGCACGATTACCATATGTCCCTGGCTTTGGCCATGGGAGCCAACTTCATCATGCTTGGCAGGTATTTTGCCAGGTTCGACGAGAGTCCCACGAGAAAGCTCAAGATCGGCAACAACTATGTTAAGGAATATTGGGGCGAAGGCTCGAACAGGGCTCGCAACTGGCAGCGCTACGACATGGGCGGCAAACAGAAGATGGACTTTGAAGAAGGTGTAGATTCGTATGTTCCCTATGCGGGCAATCTTAAGGACAACCTTGAGACAACCTTGAGCAAACTTAAATCGACCATGTGCACCTGCGGCGCACTGAACCTGGAAGAGCTTCATAATAAGGCAAGGCTGACGCTTGTATCCTCTACGAGTATAATTGAGGGCGGCGCACATGACGTCATACTGAAGGACAATGAAACGTCTGTCTGAGAATAGGTTTTTGCAGCAATACCGGACCTTACTTCCGATACGGGCCAAACATATCGGAAGTAAGGTTTTTACATGCCCCTGGGTTCGGTGAAAAAAGAAGCTGAAACAAGAAGTGGGCTCGGTGAAACAAGAAGTTTATTGACAACAGTTGAACAGTATCTTATAATTATAAAAATCATATGCTATATGAAAATGATTTGTGGAATTTCCAAGCACTGTAAATAACCAGTGCTATTTATATGTATGCTACAGTTCTGCGCATTATTTGCGGGCTGTATTACAGAATAAATACAAGTTAACTGCATATATTATTACACAAATTTAAGGTAAAGGAGAGGCTCTAAATGGCAGGCAAAGAAGTCATTCTGACTTATGAGGGATTAAAGAAGCTGGAAGAAGAACTCGAACAGCTGAGAGGACCCAAGAGGATGGAGATAAAGGAAAGAATCAAAGTCGCTCTTTCATTTGGGGACATTTCAGAGAATTCCGAATATGATGAAGCTAAAAATGAGCAGGCTTATGTCGAGGGCAGGATCGCCCAGCTTGAAACCATGCTCAAGCATGCCCGTGTAATAGACGAGGAAGATGTAAGCACCGATAAGGTAACCATCGGTACAAAGGTACATCTCCTTGATATGGAATATAATGAAGAGATAGTTTATACGATAGTTGGCTCGACTGAGGCAAATCCGGCTCAGTTTAAAATATCCAACGAGTCGCCCGTGGGAAGCGCACTGATGCATAAAAAGAAAGGAAACGTAGTGGAGGTGGCAGTGCCCGACGGAACATTGAAATTTAAAATACTGAAGATCGATAAATAGGAATTAATTTGTACCATGTGAACAATTTAATATATAATAAGATAGTCAGAATAACAGTTTATTTGTATAAACTGTTATTCTTGCATGGATGAGATTTTGGAAAGGCTGTAACAGGCCGTCCTGGAAATACACAAATACATGGGAGGTTCTCTAGATGGCGGATAATGTCGAAATCAACCAGGAACTAAATGATCTTAATGAGGTCCTAAGGGTAAGAAGGCTAAAACTTCAGGAGCTTCAGCAGAACGGGAAGGATCCTTTTAAAATCGTCAAATATGATGTAACTCATAATTCGAAACAGATAGTCGATAATTTCGAAACCCTTGACGGAGTTCATGTTTCAATTGCCGGAAGGCTGATGTCCAAGAGGGGCATGGGCAAGGCAAGCTTCTGCGACGTACAGGACAGGGACGGCAAGGTCCAGATCTACGTGAGGATAGATGAGATCGGCGAGGAAGCTTATGAGGATTTCAAGAAATTCGATATCGGAGATATGGTAGGGGTTAAGGGAACGGTATTCAAAACGCATAAAGGTGAGATTTCGGTCAAAGCGGACAGCGTACTGCTGCTTGCCAAATCCCTGCAGCCGCTGCCGGAAAAATGGCACGGATTAAAGGATGTAGACCTGCGTTACAGGCAGAGGTACGTTGACCTTATCATCAATCCGGAAGTCAAAAATACATTCATAACGAGAAGCAGGATAATGAAAGGTATCAGAAGATACCTGGACGACAGGGGATTCCTCGAAGTCGACACTCCGATGCTCAATACGATACAGGGCGGAGCTACTGCAAAACCGTTCGTAACGCATCATAATACCCTGGATATGGACCTTTTCCTCAGGATCGCGCCTGAACTGTACCTGAAGCGGCTTATAGTCGGAGGACTTGAAAAGGTTTATGAAATGGGCAGGATGTTCAGGAACGAAGGCATGTCCATCAAGCACAATCCGGAGTTCACGATGATGGAAGTTTATGAAGCATACAACGACTACAAGGGCATGATGGAACTGACCGAATCGCTGATTTCAACAGTTGCGAAGGAAGTGCTCGGCACTACCACGGTGACCTATCAGGGACAGGAGATCGACCTTACGCCGCCGTGGAACAGAATGACCATGCGTGAGGCTGTGCTCAGCCATTCAGGTATAGATTTCGATAAGATCGGAAGCGATGAGGAAGCCCGCAATGCGGCGCGTAATCTGAAACTGCATGTCGATAACAAATTATCGAAGGGTGAGGTTATGAACCTCATGTTTGAGGAACTGGTCGAGGAACACCTGATTCAGCCGACATTCATTATGGACTACCCTGTCGAGATATCGCCGCTTACCAAGAGGAAGCCGGACAGACCCGAGCTTACTGAAAGGTTCGAGCTGTTCATCACCGGCAGGGAAATGGCTAATGCATATTCTGAGCTGAACGATCCTGTCGACCAGAAAGAAAGGTTCATGAAACAGGTTATGAAGAGAGAATCCGGGGATGATGAAGCGAGCATGATGGACGATGATTATGTCAACGCACTCGAGTACGGCCTGCCGCCTACCGGCGGATTGGGGATCGGCATAGACAGGCTTATCATGCTGCTTACGGATTCGTATTCCATTAGGGACATTTTACTGTTCCCGACTATGAAGCCAAGGGAATAGTGGTACAAGAGAGGCTGGTCATGTATGGATAAGAAGGAAGCCCGAAAAATACTCGGAGTTACCAAAGAAACAAGCCGTAACGATATTGAACGGAAATATTCAATATTGTTGAAGAAGCACAGGGCGGCGAGCCTGCCTCCGGAGAGGTATGAAGAAGATGCGGCAGAGGAAGGCGTACCTGAAAGCGGCGCATCACAGGCAGCTCCGGTAATACCTCCAAAAGAGCCCGCAGCGGAAGAGTATTCTTTCGATCAGGTAACGGAGGCTTATAATGTTCTGATGGGTTACGAAGTTGTGATCAAGGAACAGCCGCCGAGCAAGGTAGCCCCGATTTTGAAAAAAGCGGGCATAGACGAAAAAAAAGCACGGAATTTTTTCTATTATTATAAATTTTATATGCTGGGTGCACTGGTTTTGGCAGTTGCTTTATTCTTCGGCATCCGCAGTTTTGTCAACAGAGTGGATCCGGACTTCAAGATAGCCTTTCTGGGCAGCTTCAGTTATCTTGATGCTTCTGACAAGCTAAGTGAGAGTATAAAGCAGAACGTTCCGGAAATAAAGGAGCCGGGGATAGACGGCGCATTCCTTACTGCAGCAGACTTTCCCGATAACCAGCAGCCTTCCGGCGGTCAGCAGGCAACTGCGGGAACCCAGCAGCAGACTACGGGCGGTCAGATAGGGGCCGGCGCCCAGCAGCAGTATGCCATGGAGATGAAAGCCATGGTGTTGATTGCGGCCGGCGATATCGACGTATTCATCGTTGATAGGGACAGTTACTTCCGGTACGCCAAACAGGGCGTATTCCTGAGCCTTGACGATATTGCGCCCAACCTTGGCGCCGATATGGAGAAGAATAAGGAATTTATTACGAAAATCGAAGAAGACAAGGACCCGTTAGACACGAGCGGGACAAAGGATGACAAATCTTCGGGTTCCGGTACCGCGGCGGATAATACTGCCGGAGATTCCAATGCGGCAGTTCAGGCGCATCTTTATGGTATAGATGTATCAGACAGCACTGTTCTGAAAGAGACCGGCGTGCTGGGTAATGACAAGATAGCCGCCATATTTGCCGGAACAAAGCAGATCGACAAGGCTGAGAAGTTCATAGAATTCCTAATGAAATAGATTGGACAGGAGGATTGAGTGAATGTCAAGCGAATTGGTGTTCAGGGAGGAATTTTCAGAAAATGCCGCCAAAGTCATAGTAAGCGGTGAAATTGATATTTACACCGCCCAGTTGTTCAAGGAAAAGCTTTACAATACCGTTGACAGAAGCGATACGGATCTGGTGATAGACTGCAGGAACTTGAACTATATCGACAGCACAGGCCTCGGAATATTTGTTGGAGCGCTTAAGAAGACCAGGCAAAAGGGCAGGAACATATTCATCGAAAATATCAGGGATAACATCAGGAAGTTGTTTGTCATAACAGGGCTCGATAAGTTATTTACATTGCGCTGAAGCTGCTTTAAAAGGAGCGATAAAAATGGAGTCACATGACAGAATCGCAATAACGCTGCCATGCAAGGCAGAATACGTGAGTGTTGCAAGACTCGCCGCGTCGGGAGTGGCCAACAGGGCCGGCTTTGATATCGATACGGTGGAGGATATCAAAGTGGCGGTATCAGAGGTCTGCAGCAGGATCATCGGCGTTGCCGAAAACGGCAGCAAACAATATGAAATAGAGTTCAACATTTGTGCAAACAAGTTAATTGTTAACTTTACTTCGGATATCAAAAAAATAGACTGCATTTTTCAAAATGATGATGACGGTTTGGGTATGTCTATCATAAATGCGTTTATGGATGACGTTGAATATTGCCCCGAAAATAAAAGCTATATGCTTTCGATGACTAAAAAATTCTGAGGTGATATCGCGCAATGGATTATGATCGCAAATCATCTGTTTTACAGGAATCGGAGGGTACCGATTCTCTTTTTGAAAGATATGTAATGTATAGGAATGTTGCCGACAGGAACGAGCTTGTGAACAGGCACCTATACCTTGCCGAAATAATATCGCACAAATTCCAGAACCGCGGAGTGGATTTCGACGATATATATCAGGTCGCCTGCGTCGCGCTGATCAAGGCTGTCGAACGCTTCAGCCCCGATAAGGGTTTCAAGTTCGTCAGTTTTGCCACGCCTACCGTCATTGGAGAGATCAAAAGATATTTTCGCGACAAAAGCTCTGCTATCAGGATACCGCGCCGTATTTACGAGGTCTATCAGAAAGTCAATCTTGCCAGGGATCAACTGACCCAGGAATTGCACAGATCGCCGAAGGCCGATGAGATCGCCGCGTATCTTAATATTAAAGAAGAAACCGTTCTTGAAATAATAGAATCATGGAATGCTTACAATATACAGTCATTCGACCAGAACGTTTTCAACGATGACGATCTGGAGTTGCACGAAACTATAGGCGATGAAGACGCTACCTTTGAAAAGATAGAAAACAGGGATTTCCTCGAGAAGAGTCTTGAAAAGTTCAATGAAGCTGAAAAGGAATTTATCCGCCTGCGTTATTTCGGAAGGAAAACACAGAAGGAAATCGCCGATAAAATGGGCGTTTCCCAAATGTACGTTTCACGGCTTGAACGCAAGATACTTGAACGCTTCAGGAACATGCTGTCAAAGTGAGGCAGCCGTCAGACAGGCTTGATTTCAAATATACAGTATAACTGCCTGTTTATAGGTTCCCTTATCGGGTAACATATACATATAACAGCGTCGCGTATCTTAAGCGGTTTAATTATTTGATTCAAGGACGTGGAACGGCTTGAAAAGTCTGAAGGTTTACAGTAACCTTGTGCCCAGCAGCATAAACAATATAGGGATCGTTGTGGATGGTTTGCTGAACAGCCTGCAAAATATATGCGGCCAGCTCAATGATACCACCCTTTTCGATCTGAAAGTCATACTCAATGAACTACTTATCAATGCGATTCTGCATGGGAACAGCGAGAATGAAAACAAGACGGTCAGGATCAGCGCCGACATCGCGGATAAAAGTGAACTGTACATTATAATAGAAGATGAAGGCTGCGGATATGATTATACAAGGCTATGCAGCGAGCAGGCCCTGCATCCGTGCGATACCGAGCCCGACAACGTGTGCGAATGCGGGAGAGGCATCAGGATAGTAAGGAGCCTTTGCGACCAGGTGAAAGTCAATACAAAGGGCAATAAGATAGTTATAATGAAGCACATCGAATAAATTCAATAAGAAATCGACTTAGTAGTATGTCCAACGACCGGGGCTGTCAAACAGCGGCCCCGGTTTTTGTATTTTTCGCCATGGAACCGGAGGAATCGGGAATATGCGACTATAAAACCGAGCATGAAAAAGAGAAACAGGAATAAATCAGCGCGATACAG
>Ga0207800_1000063_pt1 | contig 42816 bp, 31 predicted proteins | sample LuqExpMetageno11_FD_187769 | JGI IMG/M metagenome (GOLD analysis project Ga0207800, IMG submission 187769) | Tropical forest soil microbial communities from Luquillo Experimental Forest, Puerto Rico - Sample 11 (SPAdes) | ecosystem: Environmental > Terrestrial > Soil > Tropical forest ... | reverse complement strand
CGAGATGACTAGTGCCTTTATATCTAGCTCATTTTCAGCATCAGCATCCTGGTGAATTAACTGAAATGCAAAATCTTTAAGTTTGTCAATAGCTTTTATTGTTCCTTTCAGATCTTCACTATACGCTTTTTTGAATCCGTCCTCAATAGTCCTTACTTCATCAAGCTCATTTTCATTCACCGACGATATACCAGACCCCACAATAGTATTTATTAATCCTATGTCTTCACTCCAGATTAGTTTTCCTATCAAAATCAATCTCCTGTCATCCTTCAGGTCTATAAACTTATCAACGGGTCTGTGGAAGCAGTAGCCTGCCAGGTAAAAAAACATAAAAAACCAGTAATAAACATATAGGCAAATTTAAACGGCTTATCGACAGCCTCTATTTTCCCATCTTAGTATTTGGTTCTTTATCATCTATTTCTCAGGTTCTGGCCACGCCGACTGTCTAGAAAACAGGAGAATGGCTACCCTTTGACCTAATAAGTTGCTATTTTTCTGCTTTTGGGACTGACTCTAAGATAAAAAATAAAAGCCTAATAGATATTTTTCAATAAAAAGCTTTTTTTGGATTTTAATAAGTATTAAATCAATGATATTGCATTTTTATGAAAATTAAAAGTCAGTAAAAGCTTCTTTTTAAAAGTTAAAGTCTAATATTCTTTTGTATATATAAGTAAATTTATATTTACGTGCTTTATTTTATAATCGTTGACACTGAATCAGCAAACCAATTAGGACAAAATTGGATTTCCGCAGTTGAAGTGAAAACGTAGCTTTCTTTATGATAGTCGGTATATATACTGCTTTTTCACTTCAAATGTGTAGTCTTAAGGTTGAAAATAAATAAGCAGTTAAAAATGTTGAATCAAATAAAAAACCATCGGCAATTCTACTCGCAGTCTACGTTATGATTACAGTGACAGTTAGAGCAAGAAGTGCACATATAATTGACAATGAACAATCCATAGTACATGAAGATCATCACAAATAAGTTCACAAGCTTGCAATATAAGAACGTAAGCTACTTGAGTTCCAGAAAACAATAAGTTTTTAAACATTCACAATTAATTTAAAATGGGGGCTTTTTGATATGACTGATATACCTAAACTGAAATCAAATAGTATGAAATTTCAAATAATTGTACTTAATGACAGACTCACTTATACTTTATCTATCTCCTCAAATACGTAAATAAGGAAACATCGTTTAATAAATTTTATGTTTTGGTGGGGTTTTTCAATGCTTCTTTTTGGACATATTGGTGTCACCTTGGGAATATTTTTTGGGCTTCAGATATTCATACCTCGACTAAGGACTATTATAGATCCAAAGTACTTAGTCATTGGAGCCCTCTTACCCGACTTAATAGACAAACCTTTAGGAATGATTATTTTTGCTTCTACCTTTGCAAACGGACGTATTATAGCGCATACCCTATTGTTCTCTCTTTCTCTACTCTTAATGGGTTTATACATATACCAAAAAAGAAAAGATATCAAGATTCTTACTCTTGCTTCAGGCTCTTTTTTCCATCTCATGGAAGATCAGATGTGGACAACCCCTATCACTTTATTCTGGCCTCTTTTTGGATTGAAGTTCCCCAGAGGTCACATGGATTCCAACGGAATAGAGGATATTATAAGGTTATTCGAAAATTCTTTTTCATTCCATTTCGCCCTCTCTTCCATTCCTGAAATACTGGGAATGGGAGTAATAGTTGTTTTGACATTACATTGGTTAATAAAAGAATTGAGACAAAATAGAATTTTAACGATAAAAAAGGCTCTTAAACTGAAAACAGAAAAGAAACTTTAAATTGTCTTGAATAAAGGGTATCTGGTATGAAATACTTAGTTCTATTAAATTCTTTATTACCCATCTTCAAGATAAATAATCTATCCAATATATTCACCTTGAAAAACAGTTGGAGGTATCAATAGTAATATCAGAAGCTGAAAGCTTGTATTTTTTTAAACGGTTTGAGAACGCTTGCTTTATTCTCTCGACATTTTCGTCTTAAGCCGCAAGTATTCCACATAATGAATTTTTAACAAAAAAGTAGTGGATCAAGTTATTTGTAAATAAATTTCCATTCTTTTAAGCTTGATCCTTTTATTTTTTCAATTCAAAATGCTCATCGACTTTTTTGAATTATTATTTTAATATAACATAATTAGAGCTCTTTTGGGTATTACTGCCTGCTGTATTTTTTACCGTTAAACTGACAATATATTTACCAACTTTGCTGTATGTATGTGAAGGATTCTTCTGGGTTGAATATGTCCCATCTCCAAAGCTCCAGTTCCATGACGCTGGACTATTGGTGCTCTTGTCAGTAAACTGTACTTTCAACGGAGCGCGTCCTGAGGTAGGAGTAGCTGAAATAGCAGCAACTGGAGCCTTCAGGGAGGACTTAACGGTAATATAATTTGATTTTTCTGTTGTGGTTCTAGACACTGCATTAATTGCTGTTTCTTTCACTGTATAAGTCCCAGCTTTTAAATAAGTATGAGTTGGATTCTGATAGGTTGAAGTAGTTCCATCTATTATCTGAGACCCATCTCCAAAATTCCATTTCCATTCAGTGGGTGAACCAGTGCTTTTGTCAGTAAATTTAACTTCCATTGGTGCCCCTCCTGAGGTTATATTTGCCGAAAAGTCAGCAACTGGAGCTTGCAGAGCAGATTTTACAGTTATATAATTTGTTTTTACTTCCGTATCTTTGCCGGCTGCATTACTCACGGTCTCTTTCACCGTATATGTTCCAGCTTTTGAATAAGTGTGTGTTGGATTATACTCGGTTGTCAGAGGAGATCCGTCTCCAAAACTCCATTTCCATGAAGTTGCATTTGTCGAAAGGTCTGTAAACTGTACAGTTAGAGGAACATAACCACTGGTTAAATTAGTACTGAAGTTTGCAACAGGAGGTACCACAGGTTTTGTGGAAATATTGATTGTACCTAACTTCGAGCTTGTACCATTTGCATTGGACACTGTCAGGTTAACAGTATAATTTCCTGTTATAGAGTAAGCATGTGTTGTATTTCGCTGAGTTGAATTAGTGCCATCTCCAAAGTTCCATTTCCATGAAGTTGGATTATTGGTACTCTTGTCTGTAAACTGTACAGTTAGAGGAGCAGAACCGCTGGTTATATTAGTACTGAAGTTTGCAACAGGAAGTGCTGGTTGTAATGTAAGAGAACCTATAAACTTTCCGATGGATATCGGGCGGTTTCCTACATTTACTTCTAATGAAACGTTATTTGTAACTGTGTCAATCACAGAGACGTTATTGCTTCCATAATTCGTGACATATACTTTTGATCCATCCGGCGTAACTGCAACTCCCTCTGGTGCATATCCTACATTCACTGTAGCCATAACAGTATTAGTGTCTGTATCAATTACAGAGGTAGTATTGTCTCCATTATTCGCCACATACACTTTTTTTCCATCTGGGCTGACTGCAACTTCAAGAGGTCTATATCCCACAGGTACAATAGATGTAACATTGTTAGTCACTGTATCAATTACATAGACAGCATCGTCTTCGTAGGTATTCGCTACATATAATCTTGTTCCATCTGGACTGACTGCAACTCCACAAGGGTAATTTCCAACATTAATTGTGGTTGTAACAGTGTTTGTTGTAGTATCAATTACAGAGATACAGGCGCCGTCATAGTTTGTCACATATAGCTTTTTTCCATCTGGAGAAACTACAACTCCCCTGGGACTACCATTTATGTTCACTGAAGCTATAACAGTGTTTGTTGCAGTGTCAATTACGGAGACGGTATTACTGTCGGTTTTTGCAATATATAGTCTTGCTCCATCTGGAGAAACTGCAACTCCATAAGGCCAGGTTCCTCCTACAGGCACTGTTGATGTAATAGTGTTTGTAGATGTATCAATTACAGATATCGTGGCAGTGTCGTAAGCATTTGCAACATATACCTTTTTTCCATCTGGACTGATTGCAACCGCAAGAGGGCCATTTCCTACAGGTATAGTAGCTGTAACAGTATCATTTGCAGTATCAATTACAGACACAGTGTTGTCGCCTTGATTTGTAATATATGCATATGGAGCTGCGCCTGCAATACTTACCAGCAAAAAAAGTGCCAAGATTATTATTCCTAGAACTCCAATAAATGAATAACTTTTTCTTGTTTTGTCGTGTTTCATCATTTTTATCTCATACCTCAGTAAATTGATCTTTGATTTATATAAAAATACAATTTGCAGATAACATTACGCAACGATTTTCTATATAAAGACGGCCATTAAATAAAAATATTATTTTTCTATTTATCAATATAATTTGATATTGAGCTTACCCAAAACTCAAAATTACTTCCCATGATCCAGATTCCAAATAATCAATCAATCATCAATCATCAATCATTTTATCATGAAAATAGTTCTGAAACTTTATGAATTTGGAAATAAATTGGTTTGGGATGAGCTAATCAAATTTAGCTTTTTCTACGACACAGAGCTTCCAGAAATTACTAAACTTGAAACTCAATATTTCTAGCCAGAGAGAAAAGAGATTAAAAACATGTATGATACTTCCTGTAAGTTCAGAGCTTGATTAACTAGGAAGCAATAAATTGAGTATGAGACTTTTATCAAGAGTCTTCAAAAATAAAATAAAATGAAAATTTTGACGAGAAAATTTAATAGATTCTTGAAATTAGTAATCTTTGCCGTTAAAACGCCTAAATTTATATAACTTAGCATTTCAAAACTCAAAATGATAAGCAAGAGGGTAGTTTTCCAATCTGGCCACAAGAGGCGAATGTGCTCGTTTGCCAGATTAAATCAATGACCCTCATATCTTATCAGAACTCACATTGCTTTATCTTCCCTTAGCTTTATACAAGAAAATACCGAATATACATACAAAGCCACTGATTATACTAAATCCCGAAACATTTTCATTTTCTTTGGTTGACCTACTTTCAATAGTGCTTGTATTACTTTTTGCAATAATGTTTGTACCAATGCTTTTATTACTGCTTGCAGTAATGTTTGTAGTAGCCTGACGAGATTCCACAGTTATTGGATTTTGTTCATTTGTACATACTATTGCAAAAGAAGAGTAGCCAGGCACGTTTGCCGTGAGATGCAAAAACTGATCATCCTCGCCTGTTAAATTTACCGGAAGCTTCGCCCATTCTTTTTTCGTACTGTCGTAAATATCCAGCATAATAGAGGACTTGTTTATATTATTCTCTTGTATCCATGATGTATTGACTTTAAAATTGACAGATGAATTTTCAATACTCTTTGAGTTACCATAACCGTCGCTTCCGACCCATATATTGAATAGCTTGTAGATTATCCCCTCAGGAAGCTTGGAAACCAGATTCGACTTATTTTTCAGTTCTTCTGCAATCGTAGTTGTCTTTCCAACGGTTTTTGTTGATCTGAATGTTATTGATTCAACACAAGTTGTGTTCTTTGTAAAATTAAAAGTTATATCCTTCCCACTGGAAATAAAAGTCTGTGAAATTTCTTTTACCTGAACATTACTTGCAGGCTCCGGAGAACTACCTCCACCGCCACCACTACTGCTACTACTGCTGTGGTGGCTGCTTTCTCCACTGCTCTCTTCGTTACTTTCTACACTATTTTCTACATTACTTTCTACATCGCTTCCTCCACTACTACCACTATCTGAACTGATTTGCTGTGTGACAGTTATCTGAGCAGTTTTTGCGGGAGAAGTACCGTTTTCATTTGTTGCGGTTAAGCTGACGGTATAAGTTCCTGCTGTAGAGTAAGTATGAGATGGATTCTGCTCGGTTGAATTATTTCCGTCTCCAAAGTTCCAGTTCCATGAAGTTGCATTTTGCGAGTTATCAGTGAACTGTACAGGTAGAGGCGCATAACCACTGGTATTATCCGTATAAAAATCAGCTACAGGAAGAACAATTTCTTGACTTGGAGGTGCCTGCACAATTATGTTTAGAGGGTTTGAGTTCGAATTTTTGTCGTTGTTTACTGTCAGGACAACAGTATATTTTCCTGCTTCAGAATAAGTATGCGTTGGATTTTGTTCGTTTGAAGTATTTCCATCTCCAAATTTCCAATACCAGAAAGTTGCACCGGTACTGCTGTCAGTAAATGATACATTCAGTGGTGCGTTTCCGGAAACGGGAGATGCAGAGAATGAAGCAATTGTCGGGTTTGAACTATTATTATTGGCATCTACAACGGGTGCTTGCGCAGATGTATCAGTACTTCCACTAGGTTCCCATCTCGTATAGTACGGTTCTCCGTCCGAGTATATGCCACTGATGCTATCTATTTTAACTGTACGATCTGTGTGTATGAACTGATTATTTCCTATGTATATTCCTACATGAGAAGTAAGCCAGATTTTTTTACCGTCTTGCATAACGTCCTTTTGAAAGAAAACCACATCCCCTGGAGCTGGAGAAGTTACGGTGACATAATTCTTATTTGCCTTCATGCCGGGCACTTTCTGGAAAACTATGTCCTTGGCTCCAACTTGGTTGTATACTTGATATACTAAGTGAGAGCAATCAATGCCCGATCTATCGTTGCCACCATGGACTTCTTTAACTCCAATCCAGCTTTTTGCAGCTGTTACTGTTGCGCTTTCAGAAGTTCCTACAGGAGCTGCTGCTCCGAGAGATACGAATACTATTAAAATAGCTACTAGGAGCATGGCTATTAATCTTTGTTTATTCATCTTCATCTTCGCTCAATGTCCGTATTTTTACTAACTTAACTAGACTATCTTTTTATATAATACAATAGTCGAATGGCTCGTTTAAGTACTAAAAACAAACTTAATTTTTGATTTGGCATTGATGTCAAAATTAGATAGCTTATTTGGCTTTGTAGAAATCCTCTAAATCCTGTTTTTACCCAAAAAGTTGTAAAAATTATTTACATCAAATTAAGGATTTCTACAGAGCTGATATTACAAAAAAACAGAAGACTCAATATTTGTTGTAGCTTCAGCAGTGCTTATTTATTTTGTTAGTTAGTTTTTCACATTTATTGATAAAAACCGACTGAATATGATATTATTAGACTACAAAATCACAAGAGTAAGCTTAAAATCTACAATAATATCCTTGACAGTAATATTATATTCTATGAGTTATTAAGTAATTAAATTTTACTCTACAAGTTATTTAATAAGTAAGTTTAGAACCTTAATCAAGGAACCTCTTTTTCTCGTTTTGAATAGAAAAGATAAAATCCTTGATTGCTCTTTTATCTTCATCGTTAATTATGTCAGAATTTGCAAGCCAATTTAATGCTGCATTTAATTTTTTGACAGTGTATGTATATAATTCCCCTATATAGTGATAGATGCACTAAGAGGTTTAAGTATGATATATGACTCCGTAGGTGAGTACTTTGAAAAACAGGTGGCTGTAGATCCTGACCACGAGTTTATTATTTACCCAGATAGAAATCTCCGTTTTACTTATGGGCAATTCAACGAAAGGGTCAATAACCTTGCAAAAGGGCTGCTAGCTATCGGGATAAAAAAAGGGGACCATGTAGGAATCTGGGCAAAGAATGTTCCTGACTGGCTTACCTTTATGTTTGCTACAGCAAAGATCGGGGCAGTGCTTGTCACTGTAAACACTGCCTACAAGAGCCATGAAGTTGAATATGTATTAAAACAGTCTGATATGAAAGCTTTGGCTCTTATTGATAGCTTCAGAGATGTTGATTATCTCGAAATAATCAATGAGCTGGTCCCTGAGCTCAAGACCTCTGAAAGAGGACGTCTGAAAAGCAAAAACTTTCCCTATCTTACGAGTATAATTTATGTAGGACAGGAAAAACACCGAGGTATGTATAACACAAGTGAGCTTATGCTTCTTGGGAGCCATTATCCCGATGACGAGCTCCGTGAGATTATGGTCAGTGTCGACTGTGACGATGTTGTCAATATGCAGTATACATCAGGGACTACCGGATTTCCTAAAGGAGTTATGCTGACCCATAAAAATATCTTGAACAATGGGCTTTCTATCGGAGATCGCCAGAAGTTCACCTATGAAGATAAACTCTGTTTTCCGGTGCCGCTTTTCCACTGTTTTGGAATCGTACTTGGAGTTATGGCCGTTCTGACTCACAGAGCAACGCTTGTTATGCTTGAAGTTTTTGACCCTCTACTAGTACTTGCTGCTGTCCATAAAGAGAAATGTACAGCTCTTTACGGCGTGCCCACGATGTTTATTGCCGAGTATACCCATCCCATGTTTGATATGTTCGACCTATCTTCTCTCAGGACAGGGATTATGGCAGGTTCAACTTGCCCTGTGGAAGCCATGAAAAAAGTCGTAAAAGATATGCACTGCCATCAAATTACCAGTGTTTACGGGCTTACGGAAGCATCCCCTGGTATGACCCAAACTGCTGTGGACGATCCTGTAGAACTTAGGGTCGAAACTGTTGGCAAGTGTTTCCCGGGTGTAGAGGTCAGGGTTGTTGATCCTGAAACCAATGAACCAGTGCCCTCAAACACTGTAGGAGAAATATGCTGTCGCGGGTATAATGTAATGAAAGGTTACTATAAGATGCCTGAAGAAACGAAAAAAGTTATCGATGAAGGCGGCTGGCTTCACAGTGGAGATCTTGGAACCTGTGACGAGAACGGTTATTACAGAATCACAGGCAGGATTAAAGACATGATTATCCGGGGAGGAGAAAATATCTATCCAAGGGAGATTGAGGAACTCCTGCTTACCATGCCCAGAGTTACGGATGTCCAGGTTGTGGGTATCCCTGATAAAAAATACGGGGAAATTGTAGGCGCTTTTGTGATTATCGAAAAGGATGCAGACCTTACAGAAGCCGATATCAGGGATTATGCCTTAAGCAAGATCGCCCGCTATAAAGTTCCAAAGCATGTATTTATTGTAAAAGAATTTCCACTGACAGCTAGCGGCAAGATTCAAAAATACAGGTTAAGGGAGATGTCTGTGGAGCTTCTTAAAAAACAAAATGAAAATAGAGTTGAGTAGAAACAGCAACTGTTAAAAAACAGTTGATCAAACGTTATAGTTAATCAAGCATCGTTAGCCACAAAAGTAATATTCTTGACCATAGGTCAATTTTCTTTTACATAAAATATAATTTGTTAATTCTTTTGCTTTAAAATTTAAAGCCATTAAAAAATTAGATACTAGCAAATATTAACTAGTGATTACATTTTTTAAGTATATTGTAAATTTTTTCTTCTACACAAATATTCATGGCAATACAAAAACGATAGGCAATTGAATATTTGACGTAATTTATTATATATACAATTTCAGCATTAGATGGATGTAGTTGCAAGAGAAGCGCAAGTGTATCTTTGTGCATAGAATATGGGGAGTTTTTTGTAGGGGTTTCACCGATTGAGAACTCAGGGATATAAAGAGCTCTCAATCAATCACCACAACCAATTAAATATCTGTATGGTTTCTCTTACAACTAATGGAAGAATATAGGGGAGTATTCTTCAAGGGGGTTTCACCGATTGAGAGCCTAAGGGTCATCAAATAAGGCTCTCAATCAATTACCAATCTTTTAACTTAATGTTTTAATTAAATTTTAGCATAACAACTTATAGACTTTACAGCTTCTAATTTTTCAATACTATTTTATAGAGTGTAGTCAACCTATTAGTCCAGGAAGAAGGCATAAACAGTCAAACTTTTTTGTAATATAACTTTGATTCTCGAGTTTACCCCACTCAAATTTTTACTAAATCTTCTAAACAATTAATAACTGCGCTATCCTATTTAAGTCCTTTGATGAGTCACTTTTGTTAGTATTCTTGCTAACAACGACTTTAAATGTGAATCTTTGAGAGAATACTTATAGTTCTTTCTCTTTCACATATAAAAATAGGATCAATTTTGTATAAAACTGGATTGAAAATCATAATTTTGAATATCACTTAATTTTAGGTGCTCTCTTGTTGATTAGTTGACATTTTAATAGACCTGTAGTTTAGTAATGTAGTTTAGTAATTTTGTTAATGTCCATTTCTTTTTCGTAATTCCAGATAGAAAGAGAAATTTTTTTCATAATACACAAAAACTTGATTTCAAATTTACAGCAAATGATACCACATACTGAACAGCACTGTCAGGAAGTAATGGAATGTGCTTATAAATAAATATTTATTCTGTAGATAAAAGTTAGTTTCTGCTATAATCCATAATTTGCGAGTTTTTTAGTTTCCTCTGCAACGAATAAATACATCCAAAATTTGTCACAATAACAATAAGATTAATTTTAGGTTCACACCCACAGTTATACAAAGGTTTATTAGTTCTCAAGTATAAATCAAATATGAGGTTAGTTTAATATATATATATTTATGGCACTAGATTATGTTTTTATAGATTCATGCAAAATGCAGTCTTAATAATATGCTCTGTAAAATACTGAATCCGTAATTATGTATTTCTATTTTTATGGTAATCAGTTATTTTTGGAATACCCTAATTAGTTTCATACGTAACTAATATATACTATATAACCTATTAGGGGATCAGGAGCATTAGCTTAGTCCCATATGTAATGATTTCTTAAACAGTTTTTATTTCAAAACAAGTCATCCAGTTCGTAAACTTGAAGGATAAAATTATGGAATATCTAAGAGAAATAGACCCAAGAGAAATACTAGGGCCAATTGCTCAAACCTACAGGAGTAACTTGGCATTCATGACAAAGGAACTCGAAGCTTACAGGATAGGAAGCGGACAGTTTGAGTTTTTACTCGTTTTATACCACGAAGACGGAGTATCTCAGGAGACCCTTGCGAAACTTCTGAAAGTGAGCAAAGCAACAAGTGCCAGAGCAATCCAGAACCTGGTAAAAGAAGGTTATGTGTACAGAAAAAGGGACGAAACTGACCTTCGAGCATATAGGGTTTACCTTACTAAAAAAGGAAAAGAAATGAGAGATATAATTTTTAAAAAACAGACTGCTTTCATAGACATTCTCTTTTCGGATTTTACCTTGGAAGAAAGAGAAATTTTCAGGCTACTCATCCATAAAGCTGCGATTAAACTTTTTGAGCCCGAGTTCAAGCCTCCATCTGACAGACAAAATGATCTGAAGTAAAAAAAGGAGGCGAAAAATATGGATGAAAAAAGTGCATTTCTCGGTGAAGAGAAAATAAGCAAGCTTCTGTTTAAGCTTTCAACTCCTGTGATCATTGGAATGTTGTCACAGGCTCTCTATAATATCATAGATACTTTATTCGTAGGAAGGGCCTACGGAGCAGAGAGCGTAGATGCTATAGGTGGGCTTTCCATTGCTTTCCCAGTCCAGATGATGGTTACAGCCGTGGGAATTTTTCTTGGGACTGGAGGTGCTTCAATTATCTCACGTGCTCTAGGAGCACGAGATAATGAAAAGGCTGAAAAAGTTCTTGGAAATCTTTTCACTTTGAACCTTATTATTGGCGTACTTATTGCTGTTCTCTGTCTTCATTATCTTGATCCGATTTTAAAGATTTTCGGAGCAACTGCTGGAGTCTTACCTTATGCTAGAGAATATCTGAAAATTATACTTGTAGGCGGAATTGTCTTTGTCTATGGAGTTTCAATTCAGAATGTTGTCAGGTCTCAAGGAAATACCCGCCTTGCCATGAATGCAATGTTACTAGCAGTTGGTCTCAATATTATCCTTGCCCCGATTTTTGTCTTTGGCTTTAGAATGGGCGTGCAGGGTACTGCACTCGCAACTTTACTTGCACAGGGAACCGCCTCAGTCTGGCTTCTACTATACTGCATTAAAGGAAAAGGAGCAGTAAAATTCAGATCTGAAACTTTAAAACCAGACCTAAATATCGTTACGGAAATTGCAACTGTAGGAGCCGGATCGTTTGTAATGGAAAGTGCAATGAGTATCATGATGATTTTCGTATACAACGCACTTGCAGTTTATGGCGGAGATGTTTCCATTGCTGTTTTTGGTACTGTTATGAAGATTAATTCCTTCATTTTCATGACAATCATGGGTATGGGCTTTGGATTGCAACCGGTTGTAGGGTTTAACTATGGAGCAAAGAAATATGAAAGGATAGTCGAATCTGTAAGAATAACTCTTGCAGCGGCAACGACTTTTGGGGTTTTTGGATTGGCTATTATTTACCTCTTAAGAGAACAACTTCTTGGTTTATTTAGTACAGATCCGGAATATCTGGCAGTTGGAAAAGATGCCATAATGATTATGGTACTGGGAACGCCTTTAATAGGTTTGAATATAATCACTTCAACATTGTTCCAGGCCTTAGGAAAAGCCAAACCCGCTTTCATTCTTTCCCTGAGCAGGCAGATTCTGTTTCTAATTCCTCTTGTTATTATCCTTCCTCGCTTGTACGGCCTTGATGGAGTCTGGGCAGCTTTTCCGATAGCGGACTCTCTAGCTTTTCTTCTTTCCGTATTTCTGCTTTTCAGACTATATAAGATCTTTAAAGGACATAGAAATCATTCAAAAACAGGTGTAGGATCAGAAACTGCAGATCAAATATCTTCATCTAACATCCCATAAAAGATGTTTAGAACAGATCAAATATCTTCATCTAACATCCCATAAAAGATGTTTAGAACATACCACAAGACTGTTAATGAAAGCAATCTAATATGCACAAAGATATTATTGAACTAATATTCATCATATTGGACTTATATTCATCAAAAGTTCAGCTTAGATACGACTACTAATTAGGGGAGTGCATATGACGCTTAGTGAAATAATCGATTCTTTTAAAACAAAATTGAATCCCTCAAAATTTATGGATTCTATCGAGAAAAGAGCTAGTTTCTACGACGAATCCGATAATAATTCAGAGGTAAATTCTTTAGGAGAAAATCTAAAAAATAATCCATATATTAATTCAGGAAATAACTCTGCTGAAAGCTCTAACAAGGTAAGAATCTCCAAAAATAAAGACGAGCCTCTTATCAAACTAACCAATGTCTGGAAAATTTATCAGATGGGAGAGGTTGAGTTTGCAGCTCTAAAAGGAATAAACTTGGAAATCTACGAAGGGGAATTTCTAATTATTCTCGGGCCCAGTGGAAGTGGGAAAAGTACCATGATGAACCTGCTGGGCTGCCTGGATTTGCCCTCAAAAGGCACTGTTATCCTGAACTCAAAAGACATCTCAGAACTTAACGAGTCTGAGCTTGCCAGGATCAGGGGACAGATGATTGGCTTCATATTTCAGAGTTTCAATCTTCTTCCCACCCTCAATACGGAAGAAAACGTGCTCTTACCCATGGAATTCCAGGAAGAAGATCGACAACTAGCCCAACAAAAAGCCTTATATCTGCTTGACATTGTTGGACTTTCAGATAAGAAAGGAAACCTTCCTTCTCAGCTCTCAGGTGGACAGAGACAGAGAGTTGCAATAGCCCGTTCCTTGGCTGTAAATCCGCCTATAATCCTGGCAGATGAGCCTACAGGAAACCTTGACACAAAGACCGGAGACTACATCCTGGATTTCCTGGATGAGCTTCACGAAAGAGAAGGTAAGACCATCATTATTGTTACTCATGATGTCGAACTTGTAAGATATGCAACAAGAGTTGTGTACATCAGAGATGGCGAAATAGAAAAGATAGAAAAAAGAACGAAAAATGAACCTGAGGGATTTAAATGAAAAAGTCCTCTTTGCTAATATTAGTATTTTTATTTGCTTCTGCATTCATATGCCTTGGAGTTGGAACAGCACTTGGCGTATCAAATGGAAATATAACTTCATCTGCACAGGAAAATTTAACTAACCAAAGCTCTGCAGTGTCCGTAGGGGCTAATACAACACTTACCGCGTCAAATGGAAGTGTGAGCTCTTCATCTGTGCAGGAAAATTTAACTAGCCAAAATTCTAATACGGCCGGAACCGGAACAACACTTAGTGCTTCAAATGGGAATATAAATTCTGCAGATCTACAGGTAAATGTAACTAATCAAAATCCTGATAACGCCAGGCCTGGAGAACCTGTTGAGCTTACTCTCAGTGTGCAGAATATAGGAAACGCTGACCTAAAAGACATTAATGTTAAAGTAAACCCAAAATATCCTTTCAGTAAACTTTCTGGTGAAGACCTTGAAAAGAATATCGCTTACCTAAATGCACGGCAGGATAATGACGAAGCTGGGGTTCTGAAGTTCAAACTTATAACCGATTCCAACGCCTCTGAAGGTACTTATGATCTCGATATTGTCACTACTTATAAAAGCGGATCAGGGTCTTCAGCAACTACTTACACTATTACAAAAACAATTCAAGTTCAAGTTCAAGGGAAAGAATATGCTCAGGTTGTGACCGTGAGTAAGGCTGATATCGATATTGCAAAAGAAGAACCTCTTGAGTTTATTGTTACAAATACAGGAGCTTCTCCCCTGAAAAACTTGGTATTCTCCTGGACTGATCCAAAAGGTGTGATTTTGCCTGTATACTCAGATAACACAAAATATATTAAACAGTTGAATGCAGGTCAATCCGTAAAAGTCGATTATACCGTAATGGCAGACGTAAGCGCTACTCCTGGACTATATACCTTGAACGTGAATCTTTCGTATGAAAATTCTGATTCCAACTCGAAAAACATCCAGACCACAGCAGGACTTTTTGTAGGAGGAGCAACTGACTTCGATGTTTCCTTTTCGGAAAGCAGTGCTGGAGAGACTTCTCTCTCAGTTGCAAATGTGGGAAATAATATTGCATATGCTGTGAAAGTCTCGGTTCCAGATCAAGATGGATACAAAGTTTCTGGAAGTTCGTCAACGATTGTGGGAAATCTAGAGAAAGGAGATTACACAATTGCTTCGTTTAATGTTGCAAATTCGCAGGGTAGTGCAGGAGGAAACACAACTGGAAATGGGGGGACATCTTCAGATTCTTCACAGACAGGTGATAATGGTGCAAGTTCAGCTTCTCTGAATTCCAACCCACTGAAGGTTCAGATTGAGTATACGGACGCAAAAGGAGATAGGCAAACCGTTACTAAAGAAGTGAAACTTGAAACGACATCAGGAAATATGACTGCAGCAGGGGGCTCGGGAGGCCGAGGTAGTGCTGGAATCGGTTCATATGTGTTCTACATTGTAGTAATAGCGCTTGTAGGTGGAGTATTCGTCTACAGAAAGAAAATACAGGAAAAAATGAAGGCAAGAAAAAGGAAACAGTCTGGATATGAAAAGCCTGAAAACCAGAAGGTCTGAAAGAGCGCATCAATTGTTAACGGAGTGCAGGGTGAGAAATTCAACGCAAGCCTTTTCAAAAATGTCTTGAGCACAAACCTTTTGATAAAAGGTTTGATCGAAAATCCAAGTCAGTTGCATGATAAAAAGGCTTGAGCGGAAAGGAATGGAAGGGTGCAGGATGAGACAATCGACCTACATGAAAATGGGTCTGAACATGCTTGTTCATAGTAAACTCCGAAGCTGGTTGACTATTATAGGAATAGTTATAGGAGTTGGATCTGTAATTGGCATTATCTCTCTAGGGGATGCCATGCAGGCAAATGTACAGAGTAAGCTATCCGATTTGGATTTGACAAAAATAACAGTAAGCCCAGGATATACTAAAGCATCATCGAATATGCATGGCCCCTCTGGCATGGGGGGTGGTGCATCAACAGACGCAGAATTAACAAAGGATGATATTAACGCTCTTCGAGGCCTGGATAGTATACAATATATTGAAGGAGAAATTTCAGGTAGTGAAGAGGTTAAATATGCAGGACAAAACGCAACACTTCCAATAACAGGCGTTGATCCTCAAGTCTGGAAATACATGACTACCCTGAAAACGCAGTCAGGAAGATTACTCGAACCAGCTGATAAGAATGTTGCAGTCATAGGAAGTGATGTAGCCAGTCAAATTTATGATCAGAAAATAGGGATTAACCAGGTAATAACTGTAAACGGCAAAGCAGTGCGTGTTGTTGGAATCTTGAAAGAACAAGGCATGGGTGGTGACTCAAGAATTTACATGCCAATCGATGGAGCAGTGAACCTTATCACAGATGCAAAAAAAGATGTTTATGATAGCATCTCGGTAAAAGCCAAGAATGAAGATTTGGTAGATGGATTAACAACTGACATCGAAAAAAAGCTTATGATTTCAAGACACATTAATAAGGAAGATGATAGGGATTTTACTGTAACAGCCTCAAAATCATTGGCTGATTCGGTTACTGAAATGATGAGTTCTATGACTCTTTTCCTTGGAGCCATTGCAGCTGTATCATTACTTGTGGGAGCTGTTGGTATTGCCAACACCATGTTTACTTCTGTACTTGAAAAGACAAAGGAAATAGGGACCATGAAAGCCATAGGAGCAAAAAATAGAGATATCCTTATGATTTTTCTATTTAATTCCGCAATGGTTGGCCTTGTTGGTGGTATCCTTGGAATTATTCTGGGAGCCTTTGTTTCGTCTGGTCTCCAAGCAACGATGGGAGCCGGTATGACATCAGGAAATGGATTAAGCGTTCTTCTAATGTTTGAGGGACTTAGCCTTGCAGTTTTGATAGGAGTGATCTCTGGGGTTGTTCCTGCTTATCGGGCTTCGAGGTTAAAGCCAGTCGATGCATTGAGATACGAATAAACGAAAAAGAAAGGGAATCAACCCTTTCTTACCTTCCTGTTTTATTGGAATCTGTGATTTTCTGTTCTGTAGATTTGACTAGCCTTACAAATCCACCACTGTCCTCAGAATCCAGTTCCATTTCTACAAAATAAATATAATCTGAGATTTCAGATAGCCCACCTGCTCCACTGCCGCCTATAATAAGCGAATAAACCTTTGCGTTATACTTCTTTTTTGCTTCTTCCCAGCGGGCCAATACAAGTTCGTCAGATACTTCGGATTTACCATCGGTTATAAAGAGCAGATCTGCTCCCTGAAAGTCCTTTTCTTTTAGGGATTTAAGGCCTGAGGCAAGAGCGGTATTGAAGTCAGTTCCTCCACCGAAGGTATAGAGCAGAAAATTCAGGAATTTTTCGGACATTTTTTTCCTACTGCTGAGCTCGATTTCCAGGTGTTGGTTTGTCGAGGCAAAAAGGATAACTTTCATGTCCCTCTGCTGGGAAAGCATCCTTTTTGCCATAGCCAGAACTGCAGATTTGGCCAGAGTCTGGGGAGCTCCGTGCATTGACCCAGAGGTGTCCACGAGCACAATCATCGGGCCTCTGGGTTTTATATGAGGAGGGCCTGTGTAATGTTTTCCAAGTAGTTGGTAACTCAGAAGCTTTCCTTCAAGCATGTCAGCATAGAACTTCTTTTTCAGGGAGGGGTTAAGGAGTTTTGCAGCTTCCATGGGCAGCAGATTATTGATGGAATCGGAAAAACGCACGGTCTGGATTCGGCTTTTTCCGAAAGGCGAAAGACGTATACGGTCAGAGGGCGGATCAAATTCACTCCTGCCTATGAAATCTACAATTTTTCTCAGATCAGGACTTTTTTCAAAAAAGGTCGAATAGTTTTTAAGCATTTTAAACTGCAAATAAAAAGGCTCTTTCTTAAGCTCTTTTATGGAATAGTTCCAGTTGCGCTGGGGAAATAGCAGGGAAAGCGTATCGAAAAGCTCAAGGTTTTCTTCCATCTCCGAAACGAATTCGTTTATTCTATGGTATAGTCCATCCATTAGTATTTCCAAAAATTCCTGGTATCTGTCCTTCTGCATGAAAGCCAGAACAGCTTCCTGGAGACTAAATTCTTCAGAATCTCTTCCTCCCTGATCATTTATACCTGAAAACTCCGAAGACGTTGTATTTTCCCACCTTAGTAGAGTTTCTTTCAGGATTTCTTCGAATTGCCTGAGAATCTCATCCATTCCTGCATCGAGTTCTTTAAGATATTCTGTGCCTAAGGCGGAGGTTGAGGATTTTGAAAGGCGTTCGAGTATCTCGTAGATAAGAGGAAGGAGAATTTTCAAGCCTGCAATTCCGGCTCCCCTGCTTTTTTTTGCAATTCTTCGGAGCCTGGGCCAGGGCTTTGAATTTCTTAGGATAAGAAGGATTGGATAAAAAGCTCCGAAATTCCCTATAAACCTTTCAGGGTCTTTTATTTCATAAGGCTGCCCAAAGAGGATTTCAATAGTTAGGATTTCTGCTATTTTTTCTCGCATGGGACGGGGAATAGTTCGAGGAAAGGCTATTGTACTCCTGAGATCTCGTTCCAGTACAGCTGCAGTTTGCGTTTGGAGAAGAAACAAATCCCGCAAGCTCTTATTTCCTGAGGCTTTATTTTCTGAAAAGGAATAAGTTCCGTATGAGGCTGCATCCAGATTATTCGTGAAATTCTCAGGGCTTTTCATATCAAAACCTCATCTATTCATCTATATTACTGAATCGAACCATGAATTTGTATTATTTACAAAAATCGCTATTTAAGTAAAAGTCTTTCCGAAAAATTAACAACTACATTTTGTATTTTCTAAAAGAGATATTGTTTTATGTATGTATGAATCATTTGGATAGTAATATATTAGAGGTGTTTTGAATGTGTTGTCCTTATTTTATAACAGTGAACCCCAATTCCGATAATGAATCATATACATGCGACGTTTCCCCGAAAAAAGGTAAGTTACCTGCCGAAGTGATCTCAAAGTACTGCAAAGGCGACTACGAAAATTGTCAAAGATTTATGTATCGTTCACGTTTGATGGGGTAATAAAAAGTTCAGGCTCCTACAGCCCTTAACTTAACTTTTTTTCTGTTTTTTCTTTTCTTTGCTATCTTTGTAAATTGATCTAAAGAATGTATCATAAAAGGTACATCGCTGGTATGTTTGAAGACTATGCTTTTTGTTTTAATACAAGAGTAATACTCATTCTTCTCTACGTACTCCAAATATTACTAACGAGAAGCAATGTTGATGTAGTTCTCCAGTATTACATCCTTTATGGGGATTAATGTGGGGAATAAAATAATAAATCTAGCATTTGTTTTGATTTTTCTCATAAGCTTTACATCAATAGCAAACGCTGGCAAAGAGACTATGATCGTAGCTGAGAGGCTAACATTTGGTCCATCAATCTATGGCAACATTGTCACATGGGCTGAGACTGTTGGTAACGGTGCGGGTATGTATAACTTGACTACTGGAAACATAACCGGACTAGGACATGCGGATAGTAGTCCACATATTCAGGGAGACAAAATTACATGGTGGGATGATGGAAACATAACTGTATATAACATTTCCACTGGCAAAGAAATTGAAATCGTCAACGCAAGTACACCAGCGATATATGGTAATAATGTTGTGTACGTAAGGTCGAAATATGAGAACGGCCAGCCTGCCTATTATCAAAATGATCAGTATAACAGTTTGTACTTGTACAACCTTAGCACGCATAAAGAAATTCAACTAACTCCATATGAGCATGCAACCTATGGCGCTTCTATTTATGGGAATAAGATTGTATGGACACAGGGAAATAAGGTGAACTCAAGCGGATGGAGTACAAACATTTCCATATACGACATACCCACAAAGAAAGTAAGTGACATCGGCAGAAGTGGTATAGCAGCGGGTGGTAAAATTTACGGAAACATTGTCGTGTGGACAGAATACCAAAACGGATCAATGGATGTCTATATGCAAGATATTGCTAAGCATAAAACACGCCAAGTCACTTTTAATGGCAATTCAACCAATCCAGATGTATATGGTGATAGAATAGTGTGGGAAGGGATATACAGGAGAGGCAACAACTTCTCGAGTGATATTTACATGTACAATATCTTAACTAACGAGACAACTCGTATTACGAACAGCACTTACTCAAGAGAGCCTGCAATTTACGACGATAAAATTGTATACATAGACTCACGTGATGATCCAGAATACCAGGAAGACAGAAACATATATTTGTATAATCTTTCAGCTTTAAACTCTTAAGGCGAAAGCCCCTTTTCTTTTTAGGGCGGGGTATAAAACTAGTGCATCGATTCCAAAGTCAACTCCTTATTTCCTAGAAAAATCCACGATCGATGGATCTATTCAAAAGTCAAGTTTTATGAACATACTTTGGAATCGCAGTGCTAGAAAACCCTCACTAAGTGATAATTACAAATATTTTTGACCTTCTTTTTAATTTTCGATAAAGATATCAGTTTAAAGGGCAAAGCAGGGCATAAATGAGTTAGGTTTGAGAAAATAAGGAATTCGGTGTGCAAAAAAATAGAATAAGTAATCTCAAGAATAAGTAATCTCAGCATGATTTAGTTAGAGGAACCTACATTACATGATATTGTAAACTATAAGTTTATTTATAATTATCAAAGAAAACGCTCTTAAAGTACTCTTTTATTGGTTTATCAAGAATAGGATCTCCTGTTAAAATCTCTGTGTATGGGAAGTAACCTGAAATTCCATTATAGATAATGGTCAAGTTTTTGTGTTTTTCTGATACAATCTGATTGTCACTATTTTCTAATATTTTCTTATTTAATTCTTTTATATTCTTTTTTAATTCTTCTATCGATCCAGGTGAAAGAACGTAGATTTTTAGTTCATGATTCTTCACTGCATTGGATATTACACGATTGATATGATCATCACTGAAACTATAACCTATTATAAGCAATCGACGTTGCTTTTGGGAAAGTACTTTTTTAAATATATCGAAATAAAGGCTCAAAAGAGGCTCTTTAAGAATTTTATCCTTTTTTTCTTTCCCGATAACCATTGCTCTATAATTATCATGACCTACCCAATTGTATGAACCGTGAAGTTTTAATAATAATAATTTCTTGTCTGATAAAATATCTTTGCCATATAGTTCATCTTTAGTTGGTAACTTAATTAACTGAGATTTATCTTGCTCTTCCTTAATTCCTGGGATGCAAACTTCTGGATAACCTTTTTTAGTGCAAAGTTTGTTATAACAGTCCTCGAAAAATGAATCTTGATTAAGAGTAAATATAAAAGATCTTTCATATAATCCAAAGGGAACTCCATCGGCCGTGCAAAAGGTAATTCCATCAGCGGTCGCAAAATAATAAACTTGATGGAAAAGAGAAATGAATTGAGATACACCTGTAAGTATTTCTTTTTGTCTCATTTTTTCTTTATTGGAATTTTCTAAGTATTTCATAAACTGAGTAAAAACTTCACTAATATACTCATATGCGAAGTTTGTAGCTTCCCTTATGGCATCTTTTTCTTCATCTGTAAATCTTATAAATGAACAATTTTTACCAAATAAACCTTCTTTATCTTCAAAACCTTCTAGCACAGAATCATAAATAAATTCATAGTCAAAATTGTGCAGCATTAGTTCTCTTATTCGAGAGTGAGCCTGAATTTCTTTATGGTTAAATATTAGATACCACATTTCATTTGCCAATGGAGCCCCAAAATTTTTGCTAAAACCAGCACCGAGTAATAGTACCTTCTCATCACTGTTAATATCCATTTGCAACCACTATTTAGTACAGCTCCTGATTGCATATAACATTTCTGAAATCTTTGTATATTCATTATATTTATATTATAAAAAGAGCTTATGTGAAAGCACTTCTAAAAAATTGATGATTCATTGAACTTTCGCTACAATGCTTTTCCTGCCGGACAAAGCGTATGGTCAGTAAACCAAAAACACCTCTCACATCCCAAACATATGTTTACAAGCTTGCTATTTATCACATGATTAGCAAAATCAGGATCAGCTAACATGCCTCTGCCAACAGCAACAAGATCCACGTAATCGTTTTCAATCAAAAACCGTACCTTTTCTTCAGTGCGGATTTCATTAACTGCGATAACGGGAATGTTTACTTCTTTTTTGATCTTACAGCCGCTATAGGTTATAGAACTGCATATGAAACCGTCGGGAACCGGGTTTGTTGGAGGCTGCATGCCAAAAGAAATATGCAGTAAATCAATACCGGCTTTCTCAAAGGCTTTAGCTGCTTCAATGCCGTCCTTGCTTTCTGGAAGATACTCGCCCATGCGTACGCTGACAATGAAATTCTTATGAGTGTTGTTCCGAATCTCCGGTAGAATTTGTGTTAAAATTCTTGCCCTGTATAGAGCATCGCCGCCGTACTTATCGGTTCGGCGATTGTAAGAAGCATCAAGAAACTTGCATAAGGTAAATCCGTGAGCGAAATGATATTCGACGCCATTAAAACCCATTTCACAGGCACGAATTGCTGCCTGCCTCATATTTTTTTGCATAGAATGAATTTCTTCGGCTGATAACTCGTTAATATTCAAATTACCGCAATGAAGTTGCATCATTATTATTGCACCATGTTCATGGCAGTTGGCCGCAATTTGCTTTAAAGCTCCAATATCACCTATTGTCCACGTGTCCGTGGAATCTACAGCCCCAAAAACGCTTGTGGCCTGCACAATAATAAGACCTGCACCGCCTTTTGCACGTCTTGTGTAATGTTCAATGTGCTGCTTGCCATAATAAGATCCATTATCCCCGTGAAAAGAAAAAGTAACCATAGGAGGCATCACAATTCGATTTTTAATATGATTCCCACGAATCACTAATTCGTCTGTTATCTCAGTCATTTTATTTCCCCGTAAATTTCCAGCTAATTTCCTACTAATTTCTCTCTAATATCATATTAATTTCCTTCATATGTATCACTGTTAACTTCTTTTTTCTAGGTTTAGTTCTCAGGTTTAATAGTTTTTCCTTGAAATTCTTTTATATTGGCTTTTGCCGCAAAAATTCGGATAATAGAAAACTAGCTTACATTTTTGCTGATTTCCCGATTTATATATCCATTAATGCAAATGGAAGAGGTGATGCCAAGAGCAAAACATGCTGGAGACAAATTTACTACGAAAACTGGGTCTCTTACGGAGTAATATTAATGTCAGGAACAGAACTTACTGAAAATGAACTGATCGAGGAAAGAATCGACCTATCACGGGCTACATGTCCCAACCGAGAACAGAGAGCAAACGGTATAAACGTCTGGTATGGAAAAGCCAGCGACCTTACAAAAGAAGCCCGTTCAGGCTGCCTGAGGCAAAGAGAACGGAATTTTCAGCAGTCAAGTGGTTGTGTTCTGAACTTCTATCTTTCAGTAAGGATCGGAACAATCCGTGACGCTGTGGCTATATATCATGCACCTGTTGGCTGCTCGTCTGCAGCTCTCGGCTACCGTGAACTCTACAGGCATATACCTGTTGAACTTGGCCGTCCTGCGAATTTTGATCTTCACTGGATGACAACAAATCTCGGGGAAAAAGATGTGGTTTACGGTGCCGGCGAAAAGCTTAGGGAAGCAATAAAAGAGGCTGAAAGACGGTACAATCCTAAAGCAATCTTTGTACTTACGTCCTGTACTTCAGGAATAATCGGAGAAGACATCGAAGGAGTTGTCTCACAGGTCCAGCCCGAAATAAAAGCAACAATAGTTCCTATCCATTGTGAAGGCTCACGCTCAAAGCTTGTCCAGACAGGTTATGATGCTTTCTGGCATGCAGTCTTAAAATATCTTGTCAAAAAGCCGGAAAAGAAACAGAAAGATCTGGTAAATGTAGCAAGCATGCTTTCCTACACATGGCAGGACAGGCTGGAAATAAAGCGTCTCTTGGGAAAAGTTGGTCTAAGAGTTAACTTTGTCCCTGAATTTGCATCTGTAGATCAGTTTGAACAGCTTTCCGAAGCTGCAGTTACTGCGCCCTTGTGCCCGACATATACTGACTATATCGCTCGCGGGCTTAATCAGGAATATGGTATTCCATATTTCCTTTATCCTTCACCAATGGGGGTCGCCCACACTGATGAGTGGCTGAGGGAAATTGGAAGGCATACCGGGAAAGAAAAAGAAGTAGAAGCCCTCATTGAAGAAGAACATAAAAAGTGGCTTCCAAAACTTAAGGCAATTAGGCACGAATTTGAAAATTTCAAAGGTAATGGAGAGAAAGTAGAAGTGCTGGGTGCACTTGGGCAAGGAAGACTTCTGGCGCAGGTTCCGTACTTTGAGGAATTGGGTCTTAAATCCTCAGCTGCAATGTGCCAGGACTTTGACAACCTCATCCTTAAAGATCTTGAAAAATTGATTGCCCAGATGGGGGACTTTGACATTTTGGTAAATACCTTCCAGGCTGCAGAACAGACGCATATAACGAACCAGAGAAATCCCGATATCGCGATGACCTGCCCGTTCCAGGGAGGTGCATTCAAGCGCGACAAAGGTGTTACAAGGGTGCATGCTTTGAGGTCTGATGCACACCCCTGGAGTGCTCAGAGCGGATATACAGGAGCAATTGCATTTGGAAACTTCCTTTTGCAGTCTTTAAAAAGCCATTCTTATCAGCGGACCATGAAAGAAAAGACACTGAGTACGTATAAAGACTGGTGGTACAAACAGCCGAATTCTCTGTATTATCTTGAAGCAGAAGAGAATCAGGTGTAATTATGGTAATTGATGAATCTTTACAGACAACTAATATAATTTCAGGCGCGATCGAAGCCCCGCGTTACTCCTGCGCACTTGCAGGGGCTTATTCAACTGCTGTCGGCATATATGGAGTTGTTCCCATACTCCATTCCGGGGCTGGATGTGGAATTGGGCAGCTTTTTGGCCAATTTTACGGCGGCGGCCAGAACTCTGGAGGACCTTACGGAGGAACAAGTACCCCCTGTTCCTCTCTTGTTGAGGAGCACGTGATTTTCGGCGGCGAGAAAAAACTTGAAAATCTTATTGAGTCAACAGTAGAACTTATAAATGGAGAATTGTTTGCAGTTATCTCTGGTTGTGTCCCCTCACTTATAGGAGATGATGTGGGATCGGTTATCAAAAGGTATAAAGAAAAGAATCCCGAAGTCCCAATCATACATGTGAATACCTCAGGGTTTGCAGGTACCTCGTACGATGGTTACGAGTACTTCTTCGACGCCGTAATCGACCAGCTCCTTGAAAAAGCCCCAAAAGAAAAAGGACTAGTAAATGTATTTGGTATAGTCCCTTCCCAGCATATATTCTGGAAGGGAGAAGCAAGAGAAATAAAAACCCTGCTTGAAAAAATAGGTTTGAAAGCAAATCTGATCGTAGGAGAATTTGACGCGCTTGAGAACTTGAAAAAAATTCCGGCTGCTGAATATAATATTGTCCTCTCAAGCTGGATTGGGCATAAAACGGTAAAGAAACTCGAAGAAAAGTTCGATACTCCCTATATCTCCTTCCCCGGGGTACCGATAGGACCAAAACAAACCTCAGAATTCCTGAGAGTTATAGGAGAAAGGCTGGATGCTTCAGCCAATGTCATTGAAGATCTGATTGCCAAAGAGGAGAGACGAGCTTACAGGCTTGCAGAGTATGTCGGGGACGTACTTTTGATTGCCAGACCGCATCCTTACTTTGCAGTGGTAGCCGACAGTAATTCGGCTGTAAGTATTACAAAATACCTTTCAAATGAAATGGGATATTTGCCTGATATTGTCCAGATAACAGATAATCCCCCTGAGGAAGCCCGTGAACTAATAAACGAGGAGCTGACAACTGGCCTTGAAACTCCGGCCTGGCCTGAAATAATATATGAAGTAGATGCATACAAAATTAGGGAAAATTTAAAAGACAGGAGTTTCATGTTTCTGCTTGCAAGTTCTCTTGAAACTTTCATAGCTGGCCCGGAATTTAATGCCATACATCTGGCGGTTTCATTCCCGTCATATGACCGCGTGATACTCGAACACAGTTACGCAGGGTTCAGTGGGGGTCTTACCCTAGTGGAAGATGTTATGAGTAAATACGCAGGACCTCTGTGAGTGGATTTAACCTTTATTTCCACTCATTTATTTCTATTTTGTATTTTTTATCTTATTTATTTTAAAGCTGGAATTTTTAAAGTCTGGAATCGGCTTAGCCTCAAACTTCACAATAACATATGAGTGCAGTTGATGCATAAATGCATAGTTACTCAAAAAAACATGGAGCTTTGAATATGAAAATAAGAGAAAGTGGCATGCCCGATGAAAGCCTATGGGAAAAATTTTTTGAACCCGAGCAAATTCTGGCCACTATGCAGCTTAACCATAACATAGAAGATGTATTTGATTTTGGATGTGGCTATGGAACTTTTGCTATACCGGCATCAAAAGTAATAAAAGGGAAAATCTATGCTGCTGATATCGAAGAAGTAATGATAAATCGGGTTGCTCAAAAAGCAAGTGAAGAGAATTTAGAAAACATAGAAACAATGCTCTGTGACTTTATTCATGAAGACATTAAGCTTGAAGCTGAAAGTGTAGATTATGTTATGCTTTTCAACATAATCCATGCCGAAAAACCCGAAAGGCTCCTTAAAGAAGCTTACCGAATCTTAAAACCCGAAGGTAAATTAGGCGTTATACACTGGAACTATGATCCTGCAACTCCTCGAGGCCCACCAATAGCGATAAGGCCCAGGCCGGAGCAATGCATCAAATGGGCCGGGGAGGCAAGGTTTAAGTTTGAGAACAGACATGACCTAAAGCCATATCATTACGGGATTGTGTTCTCAAAGCCTGTAAAGGAATGAAATCGATTTTTGTGATTATGATGAAGCTTTTAATGTTCGATACTAATGATTTTTGGTATAAAACGTTCAGTAAGACTGTAGAAACAGCCGAAACTTGCAACAGGGAAGAATCTGCAACTGATTCTCTGATTATCTTTGTGAATGTTGAGAAAGAAGATGAAGCTCAAAAGGACAAAGCTGTTAGGAAAGCTGTTAAAAATATCAATTGGCTGGCTAAAAAAACTGATAGAAATAAAGTAGTCTTGCATTCTTTTGGACATCTATCAGAGAGTAAGTCAAGTATAGAATTTGCCGAAAATATACTTAAAACAATTAAAGAAAAACTAACAGAAAAAGGTATGGAAACTTCAATGACACCGTTTGGATACTTGCTTGAATTTAAAATCCATGTAAAAGGGGAATCCCTTGCAAAAGTTTGGAAATCAATATGATTTTATTTTCGGTTGCCTATCCGTGTTTGTTCAAAATGTTCTCAATTTCAGAATGAAATAGTGCAGACTATTGAGTTTTTATTGAGATTGAAAGAGTCCTTATTGGAGTATTATTCGTTTATGTTGTTTCTAGTTGATTCAAAGATTAGTTTGGTTCGGCAATTTTTCTAAGTAGATCTAATACTCCATCAGACTCAAAAGGTTTTATTATAAAACCCATAGCTCCTACTTTTACAGATTCTGTTATCAATACCTGCTGTCCAAGGGATGAAAACATTGCCATTTTTACTTCATGGTCTATAATCAGGAATTTGTTCAGTAAATTTTTCCAATTCATGTTGTCTGGCACATTGTCTGGCACCATTATATCCATTAAAACGAGATCCGGTTTTACCTCGAGATATTTTTGAACAGCTTCCTCCTCATCAGCTACTTCAGCAACCACTTCGTGTCCATGCCTAAAAAGAGTGTCACGAATTGCCATTCGCATAAATTCAGCATCTTCTACAATCATAACTCGTGTCATTTATTTTCCTTCTTTTTATTTTTAGTAAGAAATCTATATTATATTACTATTTGCACTATATTTTATTTAGTTTAGCATTTCCGCGCATATCGGTATATGAGAACTACCTTCTAAATTTACTAAACACAACTGTATTAAATTTTTCGGCCAATGTTGAGAAAGAGTGCATTCAATTTTCCAACTTATTGTACCAGCCCATCTAGATTCTAATATAAAATTGAACGTTTACTCCCTTCTGAACGAAGGATCGAAATATTATTTATCTATAAATTGGCCCTGTCCACGAATTAAAAAAAGATTATTTTCATTCAGAAACCCGTCATTAAAAAAGGATTATTCTTATTCAGAAGCCTGCATTCGTAATACGGCTTAGTATTTTATTTAAATAGTAAATTAATCCAAATAAATTATTTTTTGATTAGTTCTACTCGTGAGTAACAATATCCTTTCAATCTAAAAATTTATATACTCATGCACTGTATTAGATAATATAGAATGCCAAGGTGGCGGAGCGGTCACGCAATCGCCAGCAGAGCGATTCAGTCCTGGTTCAAATCCGGACCTTGGCTTTTTTATTTTTTTAAGCAATCTTCCGTTTTTTTTGAATAAATCGTTAATTCTTGGTCTTTTTGATATCTTTTATTGTTTTCTATTGTTTTAGCTCAGTTTGATGAATGAAGGAGCGAAACAGATGATGTATTGTAGCCGCAGCTCTGACAAAAAAGAAGTAGTAATCTCAAAATAGAATTCCAGTAAATCAGGTCTCTTTTCAGTAAGTTGAAAAACGCCTCTTCTTGCTCATAATTCAGCTCTCTTGAGCGAAGCAGAGCGTAGCGAAAAGGGCCCGTCCTCCCGAGTCCCGTCTCGGGAGGAAAAATATTTATTATGCTCTGTGATATATAAAAATAGTAACTAATAACAGCTAATCTAATTAGAAACGGGCCGCTGATCTATTGGTAAAAGATAGACGCATAAGGTTTCCATCGGGTTCATATCAGGCTTTTTATAAAGGCATCAGCTACAAAATAGATCCTGAAAATAACGTCGTGGAGATGACTCAGAGATTAAATCCCAGATATAGTCCTGAGAGCAGGGACGAAGCTGTTAATCTGGCAAATAAACATGGAGTAAAAAAAATTCAAAAAAGAGCCAGTTTATTCTCAAAACTTCTTTTTCTTTCAATACTATTATTTCTATTTTTGATGTTTGTTCCTAGTTATTTCTCTATAAAATCCGAAAACCTCTTTTTCTCAGCCGGAAAATATTTGACAATTGTATCAGAAATTGTTTTCCTTTACATGTTTGGTTATTACAGGGCTGCAATGAATTATTGCACGGATTCGTATTGCAAAAAATGTGGGAAACATTTCGTTTTTGAGGAATTTCAACCTCCCGTTGTAAAAGAAGAGAGTAAAGCTGATACCTATACGAAAACCTTAACACAATACTGGCATTGTAGAAACTGTGGGCATGAAGACATAAAAGTTGAACCTCAGCCCATAGATCACCATTATGAGAAAAAGCAGAGTAACCTAATAAAAGATACCTGCGAAGAATGCGGGAAAGATCATGTAATAGAAGAATACAGGAATATTGACGTGTTAAATCACATCCTCAGAAAGAAAATAAGGTATTTTAAATGCAAAAACTGCGGCTACCATGAAATCAGATTAATTAAAAGGTTTTAAGTTTATTATGATTTCAGATTTCCTCTGCAATTAAAGACAGTAAGTATTCTACAAGCTTTTTCAAAAAAGGCTTGACCACAAACCTTTTCTCAAAAGATTTGATCGAAAACCTCAGTAGAATGTCATAGTTGACGTGATCAGGCGGCTGATCCAATTCATAAAAATCTATTAAATCTACTTATATTACCATAGCAGCCCCACCATTTAATCTTTTGTGAAAAAGCCCAAAATGTCCTAGGACTTACTGATTTTAAAGAGCATTATAAATTATTTCTCTAAAAAAATGGTTTTTAGAGTGACCTTAAATGGGGAAGCTCTAACTGCAGATATATTGTAAAAAATAAGTCTTCTAGATCCTTAGTTTTAACGATAATTTGGAAGGACCCTGTAAGAATAGAGATACCAGGTTTTAGGGCAAGAAGATGGGTTGTAGAAAGGACATATTCCTGAATAAACATATTCAGAAGACTGATTCTAAGATAGAAAAAGAAAATTGAGAATTACCTTGCTATGCTTCACTTAGCAGGTGTGTGGATAACATTCAGAACAACAGGACTTTTCAGACAGGCTCTAAATCAAATTTTCCTAATTCTTTGAAAACTTAAACTGAAAAATCTTGTTTTTTCATGCGGCTATTTAAATGTTCTCCCTTTTGTATATGGTTTTCATTAGATAGCCAGAATTCAGTTCCGTATTCAGCCTTTTTTCGGATATATAGACCTTCTCTTATTTTCTTCAAATCACATTTAGTATTCTTCCGGAAACTGTTTCTTAGGACACGTACGGATAAACTCCATGATATCACGCATTTTTGCGCTGGCCATTGATATCGAGGTATCTGCAGCTCCGTAATAAATACGGAGTTCATCGCCCACCTGAACCCAGCCGCAGGGGAAAACGACGTCATTGACATCTCCACTGCGTTCATATGGTTCACGCGGCCCGAAAACCCAGCCTTCCGACCTACAGAGCACCTTCGTAGGAGTTTCACGATCGAGAAGAGCCAGTCCAAGTCTATAACTAATTTTTGGGGTCGTCTGGCGTACCCCATGATACATAATTAGCCATCCTTCAGGTGTAAGGAGCGGCTGAGTAGATAAACCGATTTTGTAAGCATCCCACCATCCTCCTTCCCTAGCATACAAGAGAACATCCGGCTTTTCCCAGGATTTCATATCGTAAGAAAAGGAGATCCAGATATTAGCTTTTAAAATGTAACCAGTAGGCGCAGGCCTATGTAACATTGCCCATTTACCTTTAAATCTTACAGGAAAAACAGCAGCGTCTTTATTATCAGGTGGCATTAAAGGTCCTTCTCGATCAAAATTCAGGAAATCTTCTGTAAAAGCAAGAGCTGGTAAGGGGCCTGAATCTGAATAAGCTACATACACTATAGCCCATTTTTTCATTTCATCTATGTAAGTTATACGTGGATCTTCGACGCCATATATCTCTTCAGGGTGGTTTATAGGATCAGAGAAAAATGTTGGTTTACTGTCAATTTTCCAGTTATCGATTCCGTTTTCACTTCTGGCTACCGTAAGATGAGAAAAACCCCTATGATCTTCAACTCTGACAAGTAATAGAACTTTACCGTCAACTATTGCAGCTGCAGGATTGAATACTGTGTGGGCCCTGTATGGCCAATCATCAACAGTGAGTATAGGATTTTTTCTATGCCGTACGAATAACTCCCCATGGTCTTTCCAGGTCATATTATTCCCCAATTATCATTTGTTATATTACTCACTCATTACCTTCCAGATTATATTATTTCCCGAACTCATTCTGACTGATAGTGTAAAGGGTATTTTATCGTATCTCCAGTTCAGAGGATATAGCGCTTAAGAGTGCTGGGGATATCGTGCTTAAGAGTGGTTTGATTTCAAGCACATCTTCTACGTATGCTCTAAAGATTTCTGCAACGCTCCAAGCCTGAGCTATGCAACCTCCTGGGGAGTGAGGATAATCACCATTAAAAACTTCGGAAATGGTGCCAAGACCTGCGACTTCGAGATGCGTATTAAAGCTCTCTAAGAGAGCTCTCATATCTTCAAGACTCCTTTCTGAATAGTCGTTAACTTTCCGGTAAGCTCTCACGTAGGCGCCGAGGAGCCAGGGCCAGACTGTCCCATTATGATAAGCTGTATCCCGGGTGAATGCGTCTCCGTGGTACTGTCCTTTATATAATGGGTGATCAGTTGAAAGAGTTCTAAGCCCAAAAGGTGTCAAAAGATCTTTTTCAACTCGATCCACAATCGCTTTTTCTTTATCCGGTGGGAGCATAGTGTTAGGAAGAGCTACTGCGAAGATTTGATTGGGACGGATTGCAGGGTCTTTAACCTCATTTCCTGTTTCATCCTGATATACAAGGTCAAAGAGACAATTAGTTTCTGGGTTCCAAAAGGTATTCTCAAAATTCGAAGCAACACCATCTGCAAGCATCTCATATGAAGAAACATCTTTTCCGAGAAGGGTACCCAAGCTGGAAGCAATTTTCAAGGCGTTATACCAGAGGGCATTGATTTCACAGGCTTTACCTGCTCTTGGAGTTACTGCCCATTCTCCAATTTTAGCATCCATCCAAGTTAGTTGAGGTCCTTGTCGAATAAGATGATCAAGATCCATGCCGATTCCAAAGTCCGTACCCGTACGGTAGTTATCTATAATACTCTCTACAGTGTCCCAAATATCAGCAAGGAAAAGAAAGTTGCTCGTATATGCAAAATAGCGGCTAACAGCATGAATAAACCAGAGAGAAGCGTCTACAGTGTTATAGACTGGCTCTCCTCCAAAAGCCGGAAAAGTATTGGGAATTAAGCCTTTCCTGCAATATCGAGCAAAATTCATAAGAACGGACCTTGCCTCTTCATGACGATAAGGAATTAAAAACAAACCAGTAAGAGATATCATGGTATCCCTTCCCCAGTCGGAGTACCAGTGATATCCTGCAATTACAGTGTTTTCACCTGAAGAAGGATTTTTCACTGTAAAAGTGTCCGTTGCCCTGAGAAGTTTAAGAGCGAAAGGATCGGTTAGTCTAGAATTGAGAGTAAGAAGATTCTGTCGATTTACTGCCCGTCTATAGAGTTCATCAACTTTCCTGAGGTTAAGAGAAGATATATCGTCTATTGAAGCAGCAATGAAGAAACGAGAAGTTCCAGATTTGATTTTGCTTTCGAAATAACCAGGGTTGAAATTATCTTCCTGAGAGTTAAGCCCTCTTTTCTTTTCAGCATCATACTCTAGGTTATAGTACCACTTGGGATCAGAATGATATTCAAGATTGGACGAAAGAGAGAATGTAAAACCATTAGAACTCTCCAGTTCTACTCCCGTAGGATTCACTTTCTGGGAAAAGGAAAGATATCCAGATCGGGCAGTATAATGGAAGTCTCTTGAGTTTACCAGCGGAAAAATTCTCAACAAAGCTTCCTCTTCTTCGTCTTCTTTTCTAGATTCAATATCGTAGAGAATGCAGGTAGTGTTACTGTTATGAATCATGAAGACTTTTTTCTTTATGGTAAAATCACTTAGCTTATAAACCCAGAGAGGAAATGGATTCTGAATGAATTCAGATAGGTAGTTAAAGCCCGTGGGAGAAATAGTATCTGGATATTTATGTACTGCAAATTTATAAATATCTTCATTAGTAGTGATTTCTTCATCAAGGGAAGAAAGCAGCACAAACCTTCCTGGAGAATTTTCTGGAGCAGCCACAAGCAGTCCGTGGTAAGTCCTTGTTCCTACTCCGATAACTGTGGAAGAAGCATATCCTCCAAGTCCGTTTCCACTAATCCATTCTCTTTTTATTCCTTCTTCGTATGTTGAAAGGAAATCTGCCCCAAGCCTGATCCCACTCATATATATTCGATTAGAATTAATTTATTAAATATCTATACGTTTGGAAAAAAAGCAACTATTATTAAGCTGGTGACTCATTTTTATAGATCCTAAAAATTGGGTCGTCTATCATTATGTGGTCGATGTTTGTATAGAGAATCACTACTTACATTCTGCGTCTCATTTTCCATGCGGTATAGGTTTTCGGATTATATAGTTGTTTAAATAATATCTAGTTTTTATTAACTGAATTGAATAATACCCTTGAAAACTGAGGTTCTGAACAATGCTCCTAGAGTCTAAAGGAAAAATGGACAAGGAATCTGTAAAAAAAATTCCATAAAAACACATAAAAAGCCATATATACGAGCGGTTCCTTTCCTAAATGAATCCTGGTACAATAAGTTAAAAATATGTGATTAGTGTCTGTTTATCAGGTTTCAGTTTTTTAGATCATTTTTAGGCAATTGGTAGAAAAAAGGATTCAAATGACACTCAAATGCAAAAAATGCAATCATGAAGCTATTATTTTTCAGAAATATTCCGGGATGCACCTTTGCAAAAAACATTTTGTAGAAGATGTTGAGAGAAAAATCAAACTGACAATCCGGAAAGAGTATACTATCCACAAAAATGATGTAGTAGCTGTTGCCCTGAGCGGAGGTAAGGACAGCTCGGTTGCCCTTTATGTAATGCATAAAATCCTGGGAAACAGGCCGGATATTGAAATTGTGGCAATATCAGTGGACGAAGGGATAAACGGATATCGTCCGCATTCCCTTGAACTCGCAACAAGCCTCACGAAGATGCTGGGAGTGCGGCATATTATAAAGTCTTTTAAAGATATACATGGAGTAACTATGGACGAGCTGGCCGCAATGGACCGAAAAAAAGGCACATGCAGCTATTGCGGTGTCCTCCGGAAAAATGTCCTTAATAAAGCTGCACTCGAAATCGGAGCAACAAAACTCGTCACAGGGCACAACCTTGATGATGAAGCCCAGACGATTCTTCTTAATCACTTTCGGGGAGATATGGAACGCATGGTCAGGCTTGCCCCGCCTGCAGCTATTGAAGGTCTGGTCTTAAGGGCAAAACCCCTTAGAAATATCCCTGAAAAAGAAGTGGCGCTTTATGCTCTTGTAAATTCCTTACCTGTGGATTTTAGCGAATGTCCGTATGCAGGAGAAGCTCTGCGAGGGGAAATAAGGGAGCTTCTGAATAACTTTGAGGCAAAACATCCGGGAACCAAATATTCTCTGCTGAGGGGCTTTGATAAACTTGTAGGAGCCCTTGCAAAGGAAATGCCTCCAGCAAAGATAGAAAAATGCAGGATTTGTGGGGAGACATGCACTGAAGGTATATGTCAGGCCTGCAAATTACTCGGTCGGACGTGAAAATAGGATAAAGAAGTAGCCTTTTAGAGACTAACCTTTAGAAAAATATATTCAGAAAAAACCTTTCAAAATCTGTCCGGATATGAAAGCAGATCTGAGGGGTTATAGAGCTTTTTTCCTTCCCTTGTAAGGTAGAGGCGTGTCCACAAGATAGTCATGAGAGGCTTCAAGACCACGACCATAATAAGAGACGAAGCTGCCATAATATTTTGAGAGCCTGTAAATTCACCAATAAAGTTGATAATTAAAGCGAGCCCCATATAGACTACCCAGACAAAGAAAACATCCAGCTTGTTATCCATAAAGAACTTGAATCCTGCACTTAAAGCCTCAAGAGGCCCAAGCTCATCAATCACAAGGGCATATGTGCTGAGGGAAAGTACGAAATTTACGATTATTAGGTACACCGTCCATAAAATTATTCCTATGGCAAGCACAGTCATGCCCTGCATCGAAGCTTCCGGATTTTGGACAAGTGCACTCAGATTTCCTACCGAAAGGGCTCCTGGCACCATAAATATTATTCCTACAAGTAGGAGTAGAGCAATTAGCAAGGTTGCCATGAAAAACCTGAAGACATTTTTTGAACCCGATACCATCATGTCCGAGAGCACGGTATCTCCTGTTTCCAAGGCCTTTTTTGCCATTCCTATTGCTCCTGCTGTGAAAAAGGACTGCATGAATATAAAAGACAGGAAAAATCCAAGGAGCAGAGACATAGATAAGATGATATTTTTAGAAAAACCGCCCCAAATCATGGCTAAGATTTCTTTGTCAGAAAGGGTTGAAGGATCTATGACACTTCCGGTACTTGAAGTAAAGACTAAAATTCCTATTAAGCCAAAAAAAAGGGAATAAAGAATGAGTTCAACAAGAAAATTAAGGACGAAAGGAATACAGATATTTAAGTTTCTAATCCAGCTTTTGAATCCTTTATTAAGTACTGTTCCAAACTCTTCATACATGTGCTGTGACCTTCCAAATAAAGGCAGTGTTCCTACACTTCTTTCGTAACTATACCCAAGCAGACACCAAAAGTATAGATAGTATGCAGGTTCACAGATACCATTTTTCGGATATATATGCCGCAGACAAATATAAAATCTCTTATCCTCAGGCAATATAAATACTAGGCAAATAAAGGTGATGATATGAAAATGCTGGAAACTCGCGAATGTTTTCAGGTTTCTAAAGAACCCAGTGATAGTGGTAATAAAGAAGAAATTCTCGTTCTAGGCCACTGCTTGCTCAATCCCCTTGCAAGAGTAAAAGGAGTAAAACCTGCCCAACCTATCGATACGCGAGGCGTGAACATTGTTCAGCTTCCCTGCCCCGAAGCTATGTTTTTCGGAATGAGGCGCCGGGAAATTACTAAAGACCAGCTTGACCATCCTGCCTACAGGCGTTTTTGCAGAGAAATCTTTACCCATTTTGCAGACCTGCTCGAAGACCTTGCAGCCAACGGTGTAAATATAAAAATCCTCGGTGTCCCAAAAAGCCCCTCATGCAGCGTGGAAATTACCAGCGTTGGCGGAGAGCCAGGTAAGGTAAAAGAATTTCACCATAGACATGCACCGGGGCCTGGGGTGTTTATGGAAGAGATTATAAAAGAGCTTAAGAAGAGAGAGGTAAAATTTGAGATAGAGGATGCGGGAAAATAAGAAAAGATTTTTGAGTTCTTAAAAGCTTAAAGAGTATATTTTTGTTGAATTAGAACTACATTTTCGGAAACATATTTTGCAGGCCAGTTCTCGTCCATGATCCAAATTTTCTGAAGTATATTTAGTTGAATCAAGTATATCTTGAACTATATCTCGAACCCGAGAAAAAACGCAAGACAAAACACTCCCATTTTTCCATGTTTAGAGGCAGCCTAAAGCTATTGTCCGTCTGCAAAAAATTTCAAATAGTGTTATTTTCAACTCCCTGTCAAGGGCCTCAGAAACAGTTTTCATAACTTTGATTCTAGAGTGTCGTTTGCCGTTTGATTCTACAGCAATCCATGGGGCATTTATTGTGCTGGTTTTCTGAAGCATTTCCGTTGTCTGCGATTTTGTAATCCTCCATCGGCCCCGATTCCGCCAGTTTTCGTCGGTAATTTTCCACTTTTTTCGGGGTCATACTGCCGCTTTTAAACCGTTCCAGCTGAGTCTCCTTATCAATGTGAAGCCATAATTTCAGTACAATCGCTCCGACCTGTTCAAGGATTTCTTCAAACTCATTAATCTCCCTGTAAGCCCTTTTCCATTCACTCTCACTGCAAAATCCTTCAACTCTTTCTATAAGGGCATGGCCATACCAGCTCTGATCAAAAATTGTTATATCCGATTTTAAGGATTGCTTCACAGAAAAACCATAGGTAATGATGGATTTTTTGATGTCATTCGGTGAGCCAACAGGGGATACACTGTAGAGCTTTGGGATTAAAATTTTCGACAAGCTGGTAAATGTCTTCTCCTTTACTGCAGCGTCCTAACCTTCAAAAACCACGATCAAGGAACGCCTTTTCTTGAAAAACTCGTATTATATAGCTGCAAACTTTTGCTGATACAACTTTTTTGATATCTTATATTCATCGGTATACATCTTTTTGGAAAGATCAATCTTTTCCAGAATCAAATTGTTAAGTTGAGGAATCCTTGAGTCTCTATATCCAGATATTTAAGGATCCGTTCAGCTGAAGTTCTTGTTGCATGTTCAATAGAGATTTCAATTTCATGAATGATCTTCATCATGATTTCAAGGGTTGCAAATTTCCTGTCATCAGCCTCCAGAATTATCCATGCGAAGTCAGCATATCGGTTTTTTCCAGCAGCTTCTCAACAAATGGTAGGTACTCATTATAATTAAGGGCAAGATCACGGTCATTTCTCGCTTCCTTTTTGTCTTCATTAAATATAAACAAGGGCCCATCTTTTAGAAGGTCTTTGAAACGTTCTTATGTTCTTTTTCGCTTATATGAAGGAAAAATTTTATTAGAACGATATTTAATCAATTAATTGAAGCACTTAAGCTTTCTAAATAGCAAATAAATCATTTAATGGCTGTACTTTAATTGGGAGAGGAATGGCACTAGATTTAATTGGGAAAATAAGGCTTAATAACCCTTAAAACGCTAGTCATGTTTTGAGGGGGTTAAACTATATGTATGATAAGGTTCAGAAAAGTATTTTCATTTATTTGTACATATTATTCAAATAATTTCAAATTCATTTTGGAGAAAATATTATGATGGAACTTATTCAAGGTTTGCCAGATAATGTTCTAGGTATTATTGGTAGTGGAACAATAACAGGAGAAGACTACGACAATGTATTAATTCCTGCAATGAAAGACAAACTACAAAGGCACAAGAAGATTCGAATGCTCTATCAATTGAAAAAGGACTTTGCACATTATGCACTTGATGCTTACTTAGAGGACGCAAAGGTATCGTGGCATACACTTTCGTTTGAAAAAGTCGCAGTTGTTTCCGATGTTCATTGGATAAACGATTCTGTCAATGTATTTAAATTCATTATTCCTGTCCAAGTGAAAGTTTTCAATAATAGTGAATTTGACAAAGCAAAGGCTTGGATCAGTGAATAATATTCTTGATATCAATAAGACGTGTTAGGTGTGCGGAAAATATACCTATTAAACTAATAATGTAGTTGGATTTTGCTCTACGTACATCACAAGTAGAGCATAATAATTAAATTTCTGCCAAAAAAGAAAATGAAATAAAAACTTTAAAAAAGGAGGGGCCGTAAAAACTCCATTTTTAGATTATAAAATTACTTCTTTGGTTTTGGTTTCGTGGCGTCACCTTTTGGTTTACAAGCCATATGTTCACCTCTATAAATAGATATAGATTTAAGAATTTATTTACTTATTGTATTCGTTCCAAAACTAAGCTTCTCCTTAAACCAATAAAAGTTTTAGAATTATATTTGTGCGAAGCTGTAGAAGGTTTTTTAAGTTTACGACTTGTTTTGTCTCTCTTTAACTAAGAGCCGATCCGAAAAGTAAGCAATATATACAGGTTTCTGGTTTATAGTATCACACTTTATCTGTGACCACATCATTGAATTGCTCAGAGTGGTTGCAGAAAAAAGAAAAGTAGAGATGAGAATCCTCCTACCACTATAAGGTGATAGTTTTTAGGAGGAGATCTACTGCAACTACTCTGCAAAGACGCCAAATTTACAGAGACTAAATGGAATCCCCCGAATAAATCAATTAAACTTGATTTATTATTCAATAAAACTATTTCTAAATATATAAAATTTCATGATCATATATCACGTTTTTTAAAAACCTAAGAGGAGATAACACAAGTTAAAATGAAATTGTTCATGACTACAAATTTAGTTTATAAAAGAAACACTCTTCAGAGAATACAGTGACGAGCTCCAATAGTCTAAAAAAACGGATCGTTAGAATATTGCTTATTTTAACACGTACATCACAATTTAACTATATAGTACATATATTAAAGAGCATTATAAATAATTTCTCTAAAAAAATGGTTTTTAGAGTGTACCTTAAATGGGGAAGTTCTAATTGCAGAGATATTGTTAAATAAGCTTTTTAGATCCTTAATTTTAACGATAATTTGGAAGGATCCTATTGCTTATAGTAACTTATATCTAAATATTTCAAACAAATAAGTTCGTATGAGTGATTAGAGAAAATTTCTGGTGTAATTGCCGCTTGTAAAAATTCGAGTTCAACATCAGGATATATCGATACATCGGAACATTGGTTGGAAAGCGATTACACGGTACTAGGAACATAACACTGGATGAACTTTCGTGTCAATAATACACCTTGTCGCGTGAAGGGAACTGCTGATTTAAACAGTAGAGATCTAGTCACAGTTGTTAGTAAAAGAAGTGGAGAACTTAATGTTTTGGTGTTAGTTAATGAAACAAACAACTTAGATATGAAGCAAATTATGGTTCCGTTGCAAAAAATCTGACTATTTTACAAAACAAGTGAAAAAAAACCTCACAATTAGGAATGTTAATAATTATCTTCACCCAAAAGATAACACATAAAGGTACTAATTATAGCATCAAAGTACGAGAAGAAAATTTTTGCAACACAACCAAAAAAATCCGTCTTTACAAAACCAGGATCAGAACTATTTTCAGCAAAATTGAGAAATGTATGGATTTTACACAAAAATATTGCTGTTAGCTTCTGTATCAACAGCAATAGTTTTGGATTTTATGATTTAATTTGCAAACAATTGTTTAATATTAAAATCTTTAAAAATATTACTAATTATTTTTGTGAGATATCCTACAAGTATAGCGGAAATAATCGTTCCTCCTCCCAAACCGTTTATACTTTTAAAAGCAAGAAGTGAAATGACGACTGCAGTTAGAACTAATGTACAATCAAACATAATTTTTATATTCCCAAATTCTTTTCTAGTTTTATTGGCAATTGTTTTCACCAAGCCTTCACCAGGATTTATAATCACATTGGCTGCAACTTCAAAACGTACTCCTAAAGCAAGAAGAATGCAACCAAGCAATAAAAGAACGATTTTTTCAGAATAAAAATTTGAGTTTATAGAAGCAAATATTTTCATTCCAAAATCTATGAAGAAACCAAAAATCGGGCCCACTAACACTTGAAGATACTGTTCTTTTGGAAAATCTTTTTTTAAGATCAATATTTGAATAAGTATGAACAAGAAACTTACTAAAAAAGTAGTTACTCCAAATGTTAGAGGAAATATCAAACTAAGTACATATGAAACGCTTGCAATTGGAGAAGTACCAAGGTTTGATTTTGTGATTAGATCTACTCCTAATCCCATAAAAAACAATCCAACTACTAAAATAAAATATCTAAGAATTATTTTTAAATTTATCAATTTTTAATTCTCCTGTTTTTTAAATGAACTCTGGGATTTGTAGAGAATACATAAAAATAACTTCAAGAGGTAAAAAGTAAAATAAGTAAAAAACTTATATATTTTCAAGGGTCTACAAAACCCAAGCTCACGCTGTGTTTCCTAAAAACAGTGTTTTTATTTATATGTTTTTATTGGTTCTGTTGCAAAAACTCGGCAGTGTATCTTAATTTCTGTAAAATTTCCTCTATACCCTTTATCTCTTGTAACAAACAGAGGTTTTGAATCTGAAAGGTGTTTACCGATCGTTGAATACTCTGCTGCATTTGCAACAGATATACTTTCGAACTCTCTTGTCCTTGATTTGAGAGGTACCATTGCCTATGATATTTCCTTTCCCAGAAATACCGTAAAATTTAAAATCTTCAGAGGATTTCGATAAACCTCCAATTTCAACAAATTGTTTATAAACCATTTATAAACTACTTGCCAAAAATTGAGGTTTATCGAAATCCTCTTCAATATAATAGCAACTAAATATAATAAGAGCACCAATTTTTAATTGTTTCGAATAATAAAATTATTTTTTCCAACTCCCTTTAGGCAGCAAGCCGAAATCCAAGAATTAATTTTCGGAAGCCGACTTCAATTTCCAAAACTCAAAAAGCAGAAAATGACTTGGAAATAGTAAGCTAAAATAGTTAAAATATATAAAGAGACATAAGTCTAATTAAATATGTGAAACCAACAAACTATTAAGTAAGTAATCACAAATTCCAACTATTATTTTTACCAGATTTTAATATATTCACAATTGTGATCTTGCTCAATTTAAAAGGTGTAACCATGCCTCATATAATAGCAATTGTGATCTTGCTCAATTTAAAAGGTGTAACCATGCCTCATATAATAGAATTGGTCGGAAAAACACGAGTAGTCATAAGGGACGGGAAAGTCATTGAAGTAGGAGAGCCTGAAGTCAAATGGTGTCCTATCTTTGCCAAAGTACGTGGAATCCAGAGGATAACTCCGGAAGAAGTTAAGAAGAATATGGAGTTCAGGATAAGCGATTTTGGGATGTTTACAGATAAACGCAAGCTGGAGCTTGAAGACTTTGTAGGATTCGGGGCATCGGAAGTCATGCTGACAGGCCTGAGCCGGGGTTTACTTGACACAACTGTAACCGCTTGCGAAGGCGCAGGAACAGTTATTTCCAACAACCCAATCCTTGTTCAGGGCATGGGCGGTAGGATGTCCGGCCTTGTTGAAACCGAACCAATTGACGGAATAATCAACGGAATTAAGGAACGCGGCGGGATAGTACTTGACCCCTCAACTGCAAAAATGGACCCTGTTGCAGGAGTGAAGAAAGCATCTGAACTCGGATATAAAAAGATCGCAGTAACCGTAGCTTTCGCGGAAACCGCAAAAAAGTTACGCGAGATTGAAGCCGAAATCGGGCTTGATTTAATAATAATTGGCGTGCACGTGACAGGTTTAGACAAAGAAAAAGCTCAGATTCTTCTGGAAAATGTTGACATCACAACAAGCTGCGCCTCAAAGTTCGTTAGAGATCTTGTAAAGCCTCTTGCCCAGGTGGGAACTGCGGTTCCGCTTTTTGCTCTTACTCAAAAAGGAAAAGAACTTGTAATTGAAAGGGCAAAGGATATTCAAAGCCCGATTTTAATCAATACCATGCCCCTGCCCGTGCTACCTGAAAACAAGCAGCCCAGGGAACTAAAATAAAAAAGGCTCCAAAAAGCCTTTATTCTTTTTTATTTAATCTTTCCTTTAATTTTCTAAGCTAAGAAAAGTCCAGAATATCACTGACGGTTTCAATTTTGCTTTTTGTCCTCACACAGAAAGGAAAAGAACTTGTTATTGAAACAAAGGACATTAAAAGCCCGATTTAATCAATACTATGAAGGTTGCCTATATTTTCTGGACACAAGCATAAGCAGTCGAAAAATCTGCTTTAAAAGAAATAACCTAGGCAGTAGCTTATCTACTTTTTCTTACCTATTAATTAATATTCTTTTAAATTTCTATTGCATAAGAGGCTCTAAAATTCTTCCTATGCGATCTATATTTTCCGGGTGTTGGTTGAGTTGAGAAGCTACTGCCTGGAGAACGTTTATATTGATTATTTTTCTTTCTTTCCTTTTTTGGATGGTTTCGCATCCTTCTTTGAAGACTTATCGGTTGGAGACTTTGCTTGTGGCTTTCCACCAGTAGCCCCGACTTTTGGACTTTCTCCTACTGCAGATTTTTTTGCCATATAAAACACCTCTAATACAAAATTCTAGTTAAGTACCTCACAATACTGTCTTAAAGTTATATAAAAGTTTCCAACACACATATCAATAAAGTTATTTAATAAATATAATCAGTTTAGGCCTGTTCATTACAGGTTTTACCTCTAATAATTCATGTTTTTGCCTCCTAATTGGTAGTGTGCCTTAATTTCTGTAAAATTGTATTGACTCTGTATCCTTTTACTTTACTACCCAAAACAGGATGCAGAATCAATGGTCAATTTATTTTCA
>Ga0207800_1000062_pt1 | contig 43084 bp, 43 predicted proteins | sample LuqExpMetageno11_FD_187769 | JGI IMG/M metagenome (GOLD analysis project Ga0207800, IMG submission 187769) | Tropical forest soil microbial communities from Luquillo Experimental Forest, Puerto Rico - Sample 11 (SPAdes) | ecosystem: Environmental > Terrestrial > Soil > Tropical forest ... | reverse complement strand
CGTAGTATCCCATCTGCAATGGGCCTGCAATGAATGGAGAGTTCGGGCCTGCATCGACCTTGAAATTTGGGAAATCGTTCTGGATTTTATCCCACAGGTGATACCATTTCATTACGGTTTCGCCCTCTTTGGAGAGGAAGACCATTGCCTCAACCCCTGTCCGATTCTTGATATCAACCAGAATGCTATAGGTCTCAATCATCTGGTCTCCTGAACCTGTTATTCCCCATGCTATCCTTTTAATGTTCTTATTCAATGGTTCTACCAAAATAACTCCTCCTCAAGTAATTTTGTCAAATCATGGACTTATTTCTCTTTGTGACTAAACTGACATTTGGGAAATCCGTCTTTCCAAAGTTTACATTATTTGACTTTCATCTTTTGGTGTTTCAAGTTGCTCGGATTCGAACTCTCGTGCTAAAGAAGCTCTTTTTATAAGTTGGGCTGTCTGGACAAGCTTTTTTAAGGTTCTTCTAAGACTTCTCATACCTTCAGAGTCTTCAGATACTCCTTCTGCCCCTTCGTCCTTCGACCAGAACGTTCCCCCCATGTTAGCTCCAAAAGAGCCTCCTCCCACAGGTATCATTTCATTAATCACATAAAAATTCAGGATAGTCTGGATTGCAGGTTCCTGCCCCCCTATCCTGTCTCCTCCGTCTGCAATGCCCATTCCAACTTTATTCAAAAAAACTTTGGGGTTTTTGGCAACTACGGCTCTGCACCTGTCCATTATTGTTTTGGTCTGAGCACTCAAAGTTCCCTGATAAACCGGAGTGCCAATAATCCAAGCGTCCGCCCAAATCATTTTGTCATAGAGTTCAGCTGAGATGTCATCCTTGTGAATGCAGCCTTCTTTTGTCCTTATACAGAAGTCGCAGTGGATACAAAAATTTAATTTTTTCCCTTTGGAAGAAAAATAGTCAGTTTCTGCACCATATTTCTCCTCTGTAATCTTCAACGCTTCCCTAACCAGAAAATCAGTTGCCATGTTTCTGGGACTTCCGGATATTCCGAGAATCCTTATCGGTTTTGCTTCGTTTTCTTGCATGTCCCCTCCAATTGCAAGTAAAATTACATATGTACTCGAATATATCTGTATGCTGGTATGTCTTTTTGGACAAATAATTTTATACTTGAATAGTTTTATACCCTAATCTTTAAATTTCTTTGCCTTTACCTATCAGGCTTTCTGTAAATCTTATCATAAAAGACTAATAAATATATTACTCTAGTTCAGATAAGAATATTTTTCTTTTTTTGGAGAAGCTATCCTCAATTAAGGCATGTTAAAGTTCTTTCACCGAAAATCTGACATAAATACTCCTGAACATAAATCATAATAAGCTCTGGAAAACTCCAAGACATAAGGCTTCCTTAAGTATCAATTATGAAAAGCTTTGGTACCACACATAAGGGATAAAACTAGATGCCGCATGGTTTGAACTATTGTATGTGCATTGAAATAAAATACATCATTATAAGAACAGAGTAATCTAAAAAAAGCAGACTTTGTTATTTAAAGTACGGAAGCTAAAAATTCACCGTAAAGCAGTAAGTCCTGATTTTAACATATTAAGAAAATAAGTTGGATTGAATCTCAGTTCATTAACTGAGACTCAATCCAATTGAGAATATACCTTATCCACAATTTTCGATTCTATTGTTATCGGTGTTTACATTAGTTTCTTTTGTGTTTAAGCGTACTACCGCTGGAGCGGGCAAGTCATGGAAATAGTTGCCTGAAGCTTCTATATTGCTAAGAGTTCCCTGTAGCTCTAAGCCTGCGTACCCACCACCGGATGTAGTACAATCATTGTTTATAAAGACCCCGCTGGTGACAGAATCGAACCTACAGGACGAATTAGTCCGGTTAATAAATTTACAATTTTTAACTGTAATGCCATTTACATGATAAGCATATACACCATCATGCCCACACTTGTTTACAGTTGCCGAATCTATCAGTACGTTACTGGATTGTGAAATAAGCATGGCATCGTTACATCCATTCTGGAACGTAACATCCTGAATTGTTAATCCATTGCAGTTCACTAAAGTTGCCATGTTGTAACAGGAGGTTCCAAGCCTGACACCAGAATAATAATCGGACTGGCTACCATCAACAGTTATGCCTTTTATCGTAACATCGCTAGCAGAACTGCCTCTGATCATAAGCATGGCTTTCTTTTCTGTAATACTGCTCTCGCGACCACCCCATACTGGTAGTCCTGCGGCAAGCTTAATCTTTGTACCTGAATCTCCTTCAAGGATGGTGTTGCTGCCGATCCTAAGAGAATCACTTATATCATATGTGAATGGGCCTTTAAGGTGAACAGTTGTACCCGGGTTCTCTGAGGCAAATTCAAGCGCCTGGTTAATCTGGACATCATCGGCTTTTCCATCACAATTATAGTCTCCACTTCCGTCTCCGGCAACAGTTACCACTTTTGAACTCTGTGTACTCGGCGCGCCTAACGCAGCCTGTGCAGTTGTTAAAATAAGGCATGTTACCAGGAATAGGGTTCCTAGTTGTCTTTTTTGCATCGTATCACCTTTGGGTTGGATTTTTATAGGGATTTAAGTGAAATTAAAACATATACAGTAAGGTACTTCTTTCCCAAATAATACTCAAAATTCCATATTACGTACTCGTAATACTTACTTTTCCGAACTAATCTAATCAGGTAGGGATTTAGAATTCTTCAATAGAATTTCCTGATCAGGTCGGCTCTATACGGGTATTTAAGATTCTTATTACGTCTGCGTAATATTTTTCGAACCTATCCAATTCGGTTCTCTGCGATTTAGTGGGGCGGACACGTTGCACACAGAGTCTCCACTCTCCAATAATTTATAGGAATCGTCACTGGAAGTGGCCGGAAACTAGAAGTCTTGGCTTCTATAAAATCAAAACTTGCTATGACCTAGGACAGCATCCTTCTGGTCAATACCTTCCGTTTATTTCTCACGGCCTGTAGCCACAAGTCAACTCTCCTTTTTTAAAAAGTTTTCATTCATTATTATTGGATTCTTGAGTTGACATACTTGGTTATGTTATCTTATTATAAAATATTTTTGGTATTTTATAGAAAAAAGTTAAATAGTTAGGGTATTTTTCCAGATTATTTCAGCTTTTTAATAGGACAAAAACACAGCATTTTGTAAAACACACTCAATTAATTTACAGATAAAATTTGACTAATAAATAGCATTAGATATCAGCCAATATGGTAATGATAAGTTTTCACATATTAATGACAATAAAGTCACATGGACAGATTTCTACGCCAGATTGGGTAATATCCACATGTACGATATTACTACCGAATAATAGACCAACGTCACGAAGAAGTAAGAAGTTGACAAGTGGAAATACTGCACAAATACTGGTTATATTTGATAATGCTATAGTTTGGTCCACTTATGGTAGTATATATATTCGAAATTACTGACAGGAATCAGCACCAAAATAAAGAGAAACATAGTCAAATATGTAGTGACTTAAACATAAGCGCAGAAGGAGAACATCTTCTCAGCCCTTCCTTTAATATTCTCATATTAAATTAAATCATTCAGCATTTCTATTTAGTAGGTGTTTCATATTTTATGGTCATCTTTAATTTTATTTTGTTATATTTGTTTCTTAATATTGCAGGTAGTATCTACCTGAAATCTGATAAAAATTTCGTTGCATATCTTATTCCAATATAAACTTTTTGCTAGATTTAAACAATCATTTTCCTCAAAAAAGGATCATTTTCGTTCTTAATAGCTCAAGCCAGTAAATCTTGAAATTATGGTTATCAATATCATTTTCTGATAAAGATTTTTAAAGTTGAATATCATTTTTGAGTTGTTTAAGCTTGGGAATTACTCAAGTATAAGGAAAAATGGGTCGGTAATCGGTATTAATGTAATTATATATTATTTGATTAATATAGTTAATTATATATAGACTCTTAAATACTGTTATTTGAATTCAGTGAAGATTTATAATTAATATCTATTATAATGGATATTAGTTATTAATTAATGAAATATTTTGGGGACAAAAACGGACCCATTTATCGAATAAACAGTAATCAGGAGTAATTTGAGATGAAGTTCGGAATCGAATTTGTGCCGGGCGATCCCGCCTTAAAGATCGCATACTATGCAAAGCTCTCAGAACAGCAGGGATTCGACTATGTCTGGATCACTGACCACTACAACAACCGTGATGTGTACTCCACTCTCACAGTTCTCGCTCTGAATACAAACAGTATCAAGCTCGGTTCCGGTGTTACAAACTCCTACACCAGAAACCCCGCAATTACTGCATCCAGCATTGCCTCAATTGCTGAGATTTCAGGTGGCAGGGCAGTTCTCGGTCTTGGCCCCGGAGACAAGGCAACCTTCGATGCTATGGGAATTGCATGGGAAAAGCCTCTTGCAACCACCAAAGAAGCAATCCATGCAATAAGAGATTTCATCTCAGGCAAAAAAGTCTCAATGGATGGAGAAATGATTAAGTTTGCAGGTGCTAAACTTGCTTTCAAGGTTGGGAACGTTCCAATATATATGGGTGCACAGGGCCCCAAGATGCTCGAACTTGCCGGGGAGATCGCAGATGGTGTCCTTATTAATGCTTCTCACCCAAAGGACTTCGAAGTTGCTGTCCAACAGATTAAGAAAGGAGCTGAAAAAGCTGGCCGTGACCCAAGCGAAGTTGATGTTGCAGCATATGCTTCTTTCTCGATTGACAAGGACCCTGTAAAGGCAGTCAATGCTGCAAAAGTAGTTGTTGCCTTTATTGTTGCAGGCTCCCCTGACCTCGTTCTCGAGCGCCATGGAATTCCAGTAGAAGCCAAGAGCCAGATTGGTGCAGCCATTGCCAAGGGAGATTTCGGATCTCTTATGGGTGGACTTGTTACCCCTCAGATGATCGAGGCCTTTTCTATTTGCGGAACTCCTGAGGACTGCATAAAGAGGATCAGAGATCTTGAGGCAATAGGAGTTACCCAGGTTGTTGCCGGATCTCCTATCGGTCCTGACAAAGAAAAATCAATAAAGCTTATAGGTAAAGAAATCATTGCAAAGATGTAATTTTATTGCATCTTGCATAATATTTTTTAATTTTTCAGATTATATTTTTTAAATATCTTGCTTTCAGGTAAGCAAATCGAGATATTGGAGGTAACTAATTTGCCACCAAAGATTGCAGAAGTCATTGAACATGACGTATGCACAGCCTGCGGAGCATGCGAGGCCGTATGTCCCATAGGGGCTGTAACTGTAAAAAAGGCGGCAGAAATTCGTGATCCCAACGATCTGAGCCTGTACGAAAAAGGAGCTGGATATCTAGTTTGTGAAGGTTGTCTAATATGCAGTAGAGTCTGTCCAGTAGTAGACGGGTTCATCGAGAATGAACTTGCAAATATGCGCAAGTTTTTTGCCGCCAAGTCTAGGGACAATATCGGCAGCCAGGATGGAGGAGTGACCAGCGGAATCCTTAAATCCCTTTTCAAGCAGGGCAAAATAGACTGTGCTGTAGGGGTTACTCGAAACGAAAAATGGGAACCTGAAGTAGTTTTACTAACAAGCGTTGAAGACGTTGAGAAAACAAGAGGGACAAAATACACCTCCGATCCAGTTGTTGCAGCTCTCAGGAAAGCCTTCGAAAAATACAACCGGATTGCAGTTGTTGGTGTACCCTGTCAGGCTCATTCCGCACGGTTAATTCGAGAAAATGTCAGTGAAAAAATTGTGCTTATCATTGGATTATTCTGTATGGAGAGTTTCCATCACGATGTAATGCTTGACAAAATAATCCCAGAGATTATGAAAATCAAGATAGAAAATGTCAAGAAGATGGAGTTCACTAAAGGTAAATTCTGGGTCTACACCAATGACGGCGAGGTTCACTCCGTGCCTATTAAGGATGTAGCCAAATACGCTCGAAACCCCTGTCATCACTGCTGTGACTACACATCGGTTTTTGCTGACATTTCTGTAGGCTCGGTCGGTGCTCCAGATGGATGGAACTCAGTTTTTATAAGGACAGATATCGGAGAGAAATATTTTGATATGGTTCGCGAAGAAATGGAGATTATGGAAGATCCCAAACCTGGTCTCGAACTTGTCGGAAAGCTTATTGATACGAAGCGCAAAAATAATGCTGAATACTTTAAGGAAGTCTGTAAAAAGTTCAGCTTTGAGACCGGAATCCGTAACGAAACGGTCTGATATCATAATATATTGAGAATAATAACAAGGTAAGGTTGGAGGTTGGAAAGGATGGTGCGAGCTTTCTATATTGGACGTTTCCAACCATATCATTTTGGACATCATACCATAATTAAGCAGATTGCAGAAGAAGTTGACGAACTGGTTGTAGGCATAGGAAGTGCCCAGAAAAGTCACGAATCAACTGACCCATTTACAGCAGGGGAAAGAGTGCTAATGCTGTACAACGCGCTTGAGAATCTCCCTATTCGACACTATGTTCTTCCCATTGAAGACGTCAGGTACAACTCTATCTGGGTCCATCACGTTGCGTCCAGGACACCTAATTTTGAAGTAGTGTACTCAAACAATCCACTGGTGATTCAGCTCTTCAGGGAAGCCGGATTTTGTGTAAAAGAATCTCCTCTTTATATTCGGGAAAGATACTCAGGGACTGAGATTAGGAGACGGATGGTCAAAGGGGAAAAGTGGGAACATCTCGTTCCAAAGTCAGTTGTTGAAGTTATCAAGGAAATAGACGGAGTAACTCGCCTCAAGAATGTTTCTGCCAGCGATAATAATTTTTCTTTATGATATTTTTTGTAATATGATAAGAAACGAGTCTCTTTTTGTTTTCTTTTCATCTATTATTGAGCTGGTTTCAAAATTCCGACTAGTCGTGTTTTAGGTCAAAAGCAGATTATATTAAAATCTATTGATCTTGCTTTCTCTACTCTAGGATATTGGTCCAGATGGATGGGTAGTAATTTTGAAACCAGCTCATTTGGTAAAAGCATATACCATAAAATGTGTAAAATAAGATTTATATTCTGTTATTTATACAATTCAAAATTTACTTTATAGTTCCTACTTTTACATAATTTATATTGGAGGGCTCTGTGCTGAGAGGGCGTCTTTGTAAGGAAATGCTGCATTATTAGTACAATATTTCAATTTCAGTTTTCATCTTATTGATCTCCACTCTAACTCATTTTGTAGCCTCTTGAAATCTTAAGTTATATAACTTAAGTTTTGTAGAGACATCTTATCAACAATTTTTAGATTTAGTAAATGATTTTAGCTTCAAATGTTTGTTCTTTAGTGCATCAGTTTCAACATTTTCAATGTATTGCGAATAAACACAAGTGGCTTCAATCCATGATTATTCATGTCCATTTGCATTTTTCGTTGAAAACTCATTGATTAACATGATTTCAAATTCAAGTTTTATTTCTATAATTTGGAATTGATTCATGAGTTATATTTTAGGATCAACACTTTTTTAAAAATGTTCAATAAGTCCAAAAAATAGTTTGATTTGTGTATAAATTGGAGAAAATTTTTTATAAAAGAAAGTACTATTCCTAATATGTACTCTTAAAACTTTTTAAGGAAATGCGTGGGTAATATTTCTCTGTGTTTTATGATAATACACATTAACATTTAACCTTGATTTGGCATACAAGGTTAATGTTGCAATCGATATTATAACTAAACACATTGATAAAACCTGTATTTTTAGAAAAGTGAAAGGTACATGAAATAAGAAAACAGGCAGTCTAATTTTTGACTGTTTGTTAAGAAAATAGTATAGAACGATCACTCAATCATATGAAAATATATCTCCCTGATAAATAGGGGTTTTAATCCGGAAGAATATATTTTCATTGCCAGTGAGAATTGGATTAATAGTCTAATTGATTTGACAATTTTATGGTTGAGTGTATACTATGGAGGATATATTATGCAAAGAAGTATATTCAAGACAATATGTGTTTTTACTCTGGTCTTCTTTGTCATGTCAATGACAGGAGCAGCTGCATCTTACGTCGAATGCAGCAAGAAGTGTGCCAAAACCGATGCAATAAATGATGTTTTTACATGTAACTGTAAAGCTAAATCTTGTTGCTTTAATGTGTTGAGCAACGACAAAGGATCTAACCTTAAAGTTACGTCTACAGGATGCTTTACTACCGCAAAGGGCGGCAAGGTCTGTATGCAGAGTAACGGTAAATTCTGCTACACAAAGCCATCAAGCTGCACTAAATCTTGCACTGACAGTTTCAAATACTGTATAAAAGGAAAGGACGGAAAAACTGACTGTGCAACCGTTAAGATTAATGTCAAATGCTAAAAATACATTTCAGGCGATTGTCCTGATATTGTAACTGGGTAACTTAAGGGAAAAGGAAGTATTAATCTTCCGGGGATTAAATCCCCATCTCCCTTACAACTTTTCTTCTAATTTTTAATTCATAACAGTTAAGGAACTAGATCAATCCAATCAATTGATCCAGGTTTATACTCCGATAATTCTTCTTCACTGCCGCTTAAAATATAATCTATGATTTTTTCGATATTCTGTCCTGTTTCTTCAATACTCTTTCCTGTCGTATTTATCTCAAAAACTTTCTTACACCATTCAAAGGCTTCAACCAAAATCACATCAAGAGCTTCAGCCTCAACATTTTCTCTTATTTTCTCTTCCGAATAGCCACGTGCCTTTAGCCTCATTTTTAGTTCAGATGGGTATACTCTCAATATGATCACAATGTCCGCAATATAATGAGCAAGATGACTTTCAAGAATTATTACTTCGTTTTCCTTTCCACCAATAATCTCTTCAAGGCGCTGCCTGACAAGTTCCATGTCTGCAATGACTGCATCTCTCTCTTCATCGGTTTCGGTGTAAAGGTGCTCCTTTTTGATCATGTCATTAAGGTGGATCACTTTCCAATGCCTTTTACTTTCAAGAAACCTACTTACGGAAGTTTTTCCAGTTCCCGGCGTGCCGGTTAATCCTATTAACATAGAGAAATGAACGAATTTATATCAATTATACTTAATGCAGCCCTGATAATTATCTGAAAAAAATATTACTGATTAATCTCAGTCCTGTTATCTTTGCCTTCTCAAGCCCAATGATCTGTTTTTTTATCCTTTACTGGCTTTCCAAAAAGTTAGCAAAATAATAAAAGAAGATTTTGATGCCAGTTTTGAAAATTCTCAGGCATCTTTGCCGTAATTATTTGTTAGAAATTATTATGCAAAGGATCCAATAATGTATTTTATTTTTTTGTATATTTGTTTGTAGCAATGTTAGCTACTTTATTCTTTCAAAGTTCCTATAACAGGATAATCCTTAAATATTTCAGGCCCATGAGGGGCCTCGTCCATTTCCTCAGTCAAATCTTTACCTGCATCATGAAGTCCCTGGTGAATGCCGTCCTCCCATAGATCACTGTCTGAGACATCGTAAACCTGACCCTGATAAGCGACATAAATTTTGCCATTTTTACCTTTATACTCTGTAAGTTCTTCCAGTGTGTATTCTTTCATATTCTATATCTCCATTCTAATTTTAATAATTCTCTTAACTGCAACCTTAATTTTAATATTTAGTCATACATTTAACATTCTTAACATCTCATTGACCTCGTTAGTAGGAAGCTGGCACTCATAATTTTGGCAAACATATGCGGTAGCTTTTCCCTCTATCGGAACCTGATCTTTAGTATATGTTGCCAAACTTGTGATTTCAGGATCCTTTCCTTCAGGTCTGAACACCAGTACTTTATTAGGGACAAAATAAGCTCCAAGTTCTTCTAACATGTGTCCAGTATCTGATGATTCGCGTTCTCCGGCAATTACAACTTGATATGCTGGACCCAAACAAAAGTCAAACGCGGATAAAAATTGGGTATACCCTGATGGTATTTTTCTGATAAGTTTTGAAAAAGCTCTTTCCAGCCCTTGAGCTCTATCTTCCAGTTCTGGATCCGCAGTAATTCTAGAAAGTCTAAGAAGATTTAGCATTTCAATAGAATTTCCCGATGGTATAGCCGCATCCGTAAATTCCTTTTTCCTGAAAATTAGCAATTCACTGTCGTCAGCCGTAAAAAAGAACCCTCCCTGAGCGGGATCCCAGAAATGTTCAAGAAGTTCTCTATTGAGGCAGAGGGCTGCTTTAAGATAGCGTAGTTTAAATCCTGCTTCATAAAGCTCGATAAGTCCATGGACTAGGAATGCATAGTCATCGGCAGTTCCGGAAATGCCGACTTCACCCTCTCTGTATCGGTGCAGCAGTCGTTTGTAAGGGTTGTAAAGTGTCTTGAGAAGAAAATCCGCAGCCTTTTCGGCAGCGTTCAGATACTTCTCCTCGCCAAAAGCCTGAAAGCCTTTTGCAAGAGCTGCGATCATAAGCCCATTCCAATCAGTCAGAATCTTGTCATCTTTTGCAGGTCTTTTACGTTCATTTCGAGCTGCCAGAAGTTTTTCTTTAGCAATATTTACCCGACTCTCAACTTCGTCAGCGGGAATCCGCAGTTCGGTAGCAAGGGCTTCGAGAGAATGGGGCATATATAATATATTAGTCCCGATTTTTTTACCTCTTATTTCTTCTTCAAAATTACCCCCTTCTTTGAGATTAAACACTTTTGTAATTAGTTCGTACTCTTCAAGGCTAAGAACACTCCTAATTTCTGTTAAAGTCCAGAGATAATATTTTCCTTCCTCCCCTTCAACATCAGCGTCTTCTCCACAGTAAAATCCCCCTTCCTTAGATGTCAGATCTCTTAATACATAATTAAGGACTTCCTCTGCTGCTTTTTTATACAATATCTTTCCGGTAACCTGATAAGCTTCTGTGTATGCGGCTGCAATAAGAGCCTGATCGTATAACATCTTTTCAAAATGAGGGACAATCCACAGATTGTCTGTAGAGTAACGGTGGAAACCCCAACCCAGATGATCATGAATTCCTCCCCTGTACATATTTTCCAGGGTATGTTCGACCATATAAAGAGCTTCAGGATTTCCACTGCGTCTCCAGTAGCGGAGCAAAAAGAAGATTTTGTGTGGGGTAGGAAATTTGGGGGCTCCTTCAAAACCGCCAGATTCATGATCAAAAGACGTCAGCAGTTCTTCATAAGCCTCTTCCAGTATTGATTCTCCTATGTTCTCTCCTGCTGACTCAGAGATAATACTCTGGATAGTGCATGTGATTTTTTCAGCCGAATCAAGAACTTCTTCATGTTGCCTGTTCCAGATTTCCTCTATTTTGGGCACAAGTTCGAGCATCCCCGTTTGGCTAAAACGGGATTTTTTGGGGATATAGGTTCCTGCAAAAAAAGGCTTCATATTCGGAGTCATAATAATATTAAGTGGCCAGCCCCCTCTTCCAAGGATAATCTGGCAGACCGTCATGTATATGTTGTCAATATCTGGCCTTTCTTCCCGGTCTACTTTTATGCAAACGAAAGCTCTGTTCATCAGTTCTGCTACGTCTTCGTTTTCAAAAGACTCATGTGCCATTACGTGGCACCAATGACAGGTTGAGTAACCAATTGACAGAAAAATAGGCTTATTTTCTTTTCTGGCCTTTTCAAAAGCCTTTTCTCCCCAGGGATACCAGTCCACAGGATTATAGGCATGCTGGAGTAGGTACGGACTCTTTTCATTTATCAGGTGGTTAGGTTTTCTGTATTCTTTTCCCAGAAAAATCCCTCCGGCTTTCGGCTTCTGTCCCTTGGCAGACAAGTGTTCTGTCTTTAGAAACTTTGGCTTTTCCTACACTTTTCCTAGCTAATGCCCTAGCAGTTGTCATCGCCTGCATATCTGAAGGACATGCAGTAATTTCTCTGTCTATTTTATTCTCATTTTTCAGTAATGTTAAACGATATTGAAAACATTCTTGTACCCGACTCATACGTATGACGTTTTCTGATTTTTTGTCCACCTGAAAGCAGGTTTTGTAATAACATGAATTAAACTCGTTAATTGTGTCCATTTAACTCCCCCGATCTAACCCTATCCACAAAAGTCCATTCTAAACGAATGGTCAACTCTGGAGCAGATAAGTACTCCAATATAATGATAATCTTTCAATCTTTCTCAAGCTTCTTGTAAGCTTGCAAACTGAAAAATGAGATACAGCCAAATTTCCCCACTTTAAATACTCATCTACACAATATCAATATATCGGTATTCCGGAAAATTATTTTTAAAATATATGAAAAAGTTAGATAGATTGTTTTGAATGTGATGCACATAGGAACTTCTTAAGTACATTTGTTTTTTCTTTTAAAGTCCCCACATTTTAGTAAAAAAAGGAATTTATTTAGCTAATATGGCAACATTTCTCGCTAATTTTCTATTATATTATTTGAAAAATACTTCAGGAGAATTCCTGCTTTTTTATAGATTGAAGCTGTCCAATTTCTTCGATTTTTTCCCCATGGTTTCCGACTTCCAGGAAATTTACAACTTTTGAAATTCTATATGATTGTTCCTGTTTTTTTTCTGCTTTCCTTGCCTGATATACCCTGATAGAACGAAGTAGGTCAATTTTCCGGAATTCTGGCCAGAAAGGGGCACAGAAGTAAGCCGCACATTCACTTCCATTAGCCTGCCAAGGGAGAAAATTTGAAACTCTTTCATCTCCACCGGTACGGATAACAAGGTCCACATTCGGTACAGAGACTCCTGGAGCAGGATATAGATGCTTTGAAATAAGATTTTCATCTACTTCTTCAAGAGAGAGTTTCCCGCTGGAAATACAGCTTGCAATGTCACGGACTGCCTGAATAATATCCTGTCTACCCCCATAGGCAATGGCAACATATAAGTGAAACTTTTTATAATTTCCTGTAGCTTTTTCAATTTTTTCAATTGATTCATTCAGAAAAGCAGGTAGTGTTGATCTGTCCCCTATGACGCGAACCTGTGTCTCTCGTTCATGTGTTCTTGGGTCTGAGTAGATTTTCAGGAATTTTTCGTTGATAAGATTAAAAAGCCCATCAACTTCCTCTTCAGAGCGTTGAAAGTTTTCCGTAGAAAAAGCATAGAGAGTAAGCTGTTTTACTCCTATTTCATAACACCACTCAATAACCTTTTCGGTAACTTCTGCCCCCATAGCATGTCCAAAGCTTCGAGTTTTTCCTAGCTGCCCAGCATACCTGCGGTTTCCATCCATAATCACAGCTATGTGTTGCGGAATTTCTGACTTCAGAATCTCTATCTCGAGTCTTCGCTCATACTCCAGATAAAAAATTTTGAAGATACGGTTTTTCAAAAAACGAAGTCCCGCTAGGAAGATTCCCTTATTCCTGGGTATAATTTTTAAATTTTTTATACGTTTTCCTCCTAAGAATATCCAGATGTGAGAAATATCCGCATAGATTTCTCTCTTAGCGGAACCTAACAACTTCTCTTGTTTAAGATATTAATAATTCTTTTGCTTAATAATCCTATTTGCCTAAATAAGTTTACTTATGTATTTTATCCAATTGTGTATGTTCTTTTGTTATATATTAAATATGTTGAGAGGTAATAGATCCATATATAGAGTAGTTAGCTATCTCAAGTTCTTCATTTAAGAGTATGAAAGATACTATTAAACCAAGCTATTCTCAAACCAAGCTATTCTCAGTCTTCAAGGTTCCTCTGTTAAATCAACTCTAATTTATATAAGTTTCTTTCTTAAATTATATCTCAAATGGGGATCCCTAGAAATTAATTTTAATAGTAAAAACCTTAATACATGTTCCTTCGTCCTCAGGCCCAATCTTGAAAATAGATTCTGCCTTTTCCGATTTTCTGGTATAGATTATCCTAAAGATTTAGGGAAAACTTGAAAGAGAAAATAATGGGATAAAATTACGAAAAAGGACACAATGTACTGTAAGTTTGCAAAAAGAAAGCTTGAGAATTTTTTATTCGAAAGAAGAAGTTTGAAAAGAACAGATAGTAACTAAAATGAATCGCAGGAAATTTCCTGCGGTTCGGGTTGAAAAAGAGTAAGATCAACTCTTAAAATGGATTACTTCTTGAATTCGGTATAACCACACTTTCCACAAGCGAGGCGGTTTTTGTGATCGGCAAGGAATGTACCTGGTCCACATCTGGGACAAAACTGTTTAATTCTAGTTACGGAGTCGCCCTGGACTTTATAGTAATCTTTTACTGCCATGTATATGCACCTCGCTTAAGCCTCTTCTCCCTCAGTTTCAGTTCCGGGGGCAGCGTTTCTCTTTAGAACGTATTCCAGTTCTACTTCCTTCATGCGGTCGGCATTTTCGTAGAGTTTGGCATAGCCCTTGCCTTCCTGCAGTCCGTATTCGGTTTTGATTCTCTGGATTACCAACAGTTCAAGAGGGGCGTTCAGCATTGCAGCGAGTTTATTCCTAATGTCACTTCTGGAAGGAGTCGAACCTTCATATTTCACAATGAAATCCAGTTCCCTTCGGTTTAAAAGTGCATTATTCTTGTCTTTAAGAATTCTTATGTCCATCTAAAATTCTCCGTATCTTATCTAATTCGTAATTCTGATTTTTGCTAATGAGTTTCTCAAAGAGAGTTCTTATCTCCCCTTTTTTCTCCTCAGTGATCTTAACAAAGACCACTCCCTCATCGGGCTGCCCATACAGGACCACAGAACCCAGAGGAGCTAGAAGAATTACAGGAAGGGTTGCCAGATCCTCTTCTCCCCTGACAAAAATCCGGAGAGGCTTTTTGGAAGCAAACGCTTCGCAAAGAGTTTTAATCAACTCATCAGTAATAATTCCTGCAGGATTATCTACAGATACTTCGCTATAAACTTTGTCCATATTCCGGGCTGATACATCACTGGAAACAGGCTTTCTTTTGGTGCGATTGTCCACAATACAGATATCCGGAATAATCCCAACCTCAAGCAGGTGGAAGGTAGTAACATCCCCTACGGATATAAGTTTTGTGGGGCTTCCAAGTTCTCCTGCAAACTTCTCTATAGTATCCCTACCCTTTCCCCTGTAAAGTGTACCCAGGGGTTTCTTCATAAGTGGGCGAAGTTCTCTCGGAAGCTCAATATGAACACTCAAATCAGCGCACCTTCAGAGCAAATTTATCTGAAATGTCAACCCCGAGCTTTTTTGCTATTTCTGAGCGTTCAGGGTCTAGGATAATTACAAGCCCACTCCATTCCTCTGCAAGGTCTGAAGTCCCGCAAATAGGGCAGTTTTGCCCTTCCAGAACCCTCATGCAGTGTCTACACACTCTTTCTGCCATACAAATCCTCTTCCTTTTCAGGCAGTTCCTTCAGGAACAGCTTCATGAGACTGTTTCTTTTTGCGGGCCTCTTCGAGCCATTGCAACTTTCCAAGAGCAGTTTGACGCATTGTAAGTCCTATTTTACTTTCTTTAGGCTCTCGTTCATTGATACTTACTGCAACAACCCTGGCTCTTACATGGTCCCCTTCAGCAATGGCTTTGCCTCCATTCTTTGTCACAAGCCTTGCATTCTTGGCGTCGTATGAAATAAAGTCATCAGTAATCTGACTGACGTGAAGCAGCCCGTCCATTGGCCCCATCCCTACGAAAACTCCGAAGCCAACCGCCTCAATAACTTCGCCTTCAATAATTTCCTGAAGTTCGGGGACAAACATTATTGCTTCGAATGTTACATCATAATATACTGCTCCGTCTCCTACGAGGATATGTCCTTCCCCTATCTCAACGATCTTACAAATCGCGACGAGGGATCCAAGTTTTTTATCAACCTGCCCTTCAAGTTTTTCTCTTAACGCGTTTTTAACAGTAGGCATTACCTCTTCCCCTAAAAGGGTTGGAGGGATACGAACCGTATCAACGAGTTTCATCATTTTATACATCTACTGATCACCCGTAAACACAATCAATTCAATGCTACCCAGCAAAATAATGGGCTCTTTTAGACAAAGTCCAGTTTGTTTTTCTGACGCAGAGATATAGTCTGGATCCCTTTTTCAGCAAGCCTGCGTTTCAGCCCTATATCATTTGTCAGGACAGCTGCTCCCATTTCCATTGCAAGCCTGAGAATTATATCATCTGCAGGGCCGGCAGCAGGAGTTATACGCTCACACCTTTCCATCATGGACCTGGCAACCTTTGCAGCTGTTCTGTCCGAACCTCTTTCCCGCTTTATGAGTTTTTCTATCTCGAATATTACAGCCTCAGGCACAAAAAATTCGTTAAACCCCAGTCTTTTTAGCTCTTCGAAAATATCCACTCCGAACTGGACCGGGATCATGAATCCATTAGTATCAATTATGACTTTCAACTCTTAATTACCCCTACTCCAATGAGTCGCCAGCGAGAGTCAATTCTCCTGCTGATAGCAACCCTTGACCCGATGGCTGCGCTAATCGGGCGTTTAAGGGCCACCTGCGCTTCATTTTTCCTAGCACTTGTAACCACTCCAACGGTGGTTGCAGTTCCTATATTAAGCATTAGGGGTTCACTGGTCTTGATTTCATTGATTTTTTCTTCCCTTGTAACTCCCACTACCCTCTCGAGCAGGTGTAATTCCATGACGAACTGATGCCTGGTGTCAGGAAGGGTACCAGGTGTGCCCGCAATCTGTCCTGTTAAAGAGTCACCTTTTGTCAGTGTGGGATCGAGATAAGTTCCAACAGCCAGAAGACCTCCTGGAGTTGCTTCTTCTACCTTTGCTGTACCTGCAAAGATAGAAGAAACCGTTGTTAGAATTGGAATCCATCTCGTAGATCCTTCGGTTGTAACCTTAATTCCCGGTCTTATTTCGAGCTCGTCCCCAGGATGAAGTACTCCTTCAGTCAAGGTTCCTCCGATAACTCCTCCACGAATCTCATCGATTGAAGCTCCTGGTCTGTTAATATCAAAAGAGCGTGCAATCAACATGCTGGCAGGCTTGTCCACTTTGTGGACGGGAGTAGGAATCGCGGTTTCCAGAGCATCGATAAGTATATCGATATTAATGTTCTGCTGAGCCGATATTGGAATTACAGGTGCATTTTCTGCGACCGTGCCTTTAACAAATTCCTTAATCTGACGATAATTTTCGATAATACGCTCTCTAGATACAAGGTCGATCTTATTTTGTACTATTACAATATTTTTGATCCCTATAATATCCAGGGCCATAAGGTGTTCTTTTGTCTGGGGCTGCGGGCAGTCTTCGTTTGCGGCAATTACCAGCACTGCTCCATCCATAATCGCGGCGCCTGAGAGCATAGTCGCCATTAGGGTCTCGTGTCCAGGAGCGTCTACAAAAGATACTATCCTGTGTTCTTCTGTTTTTTCTCCGCAGTTGGGGCAGGTTTTTTCCACAGTATAACATTGAGGAGCAGGGCATTTAGGGCACTTCATGAAAGGGGAGTCTGCATACCCCAGTCGGATAGAAATCCCTCTTTTTACTTCCTCACTATGTGTATCTGTCCACACGCCTGATAAGGCTCTAACAAGTGTAGTTTTTCCATGGTCGACATGGCCTACCATGCCGATATTAACACAAGGCTGACTCAAGTTGTAATTTCCTCCAGTAAAGTGAAATGATCCGATATAAAGCAGGTCTTTATCCGAAAACTGAACCACAAAAATTTTGGAATACTTTTTCCAGTGGGTCCGCAGATTTCAACTCTGAACTTATCTGGTATCTAATTTGAAATCCAATATATAAATTAAAGTGAGATCTCTAGGCCGGAATTTTTTCTCGGCCATTACATGTCTTGCATCTCCATACAGGAAGGCAAGGCAAAATCTGTTCCTAAATTTTTTCACCGTCGATTAAAACTTGCATATTCAAACGATACTTTAAAGTTTACGGTATCTTGTATAATTCATATCTACTAATGCCGGAAAGCCTTAATAAATTTATGTGACGATAGAGTCAAGTTTCTCCATTTCCAGGGCGCGCCTTATCTCAAAGGCTAGCCTTCTTCCGGTACTCATTTGTCTTCTCCAGAGCGAGTTCCCGTAAGAGTGGCCTACTGACATATGCACATTGGTCCCACCACCTACTCTTGGAGCCACATCATATATGTAAAAGTTAAGGTCCTTGTCAACGCAAGTCTGCAGGCAGAAAGGCCCTATAATCCCCGGAGCATAAAACTCCTGAGTAGCTTTTACATATTTTTCTCCCATTTCGAACACTTTCTCAAGAAGAGATTCACGCAGGGTTGCGGAATTATGCCCGCAGACTGTGTATTCGGGAGTTAACTGGCTTTCGGCCAGGGCCATTTGCTGGGGGGCAGGAAGCCTTACGTGCCCATCAAGGCTGGTCTCAAAGCGCCAGTCAATTCCAAGAAGTTCCAGCTTGCTCATTTTCGGTTCGATTGGAGAGTAAAACATATCAAGATTGAACACAGGACCTATGATATAACGCTCTATTCTTGCTTTTTCAAGGGCTTCCTGTGTAATAACTCCCTGTCTTATAAGAGCCTCAGACTTCTCCAGGTATTCCCTGTAACTTGAGGCGGTGAAAAATCCCCTCTCAAGTTTTTTTACTGCGTGCGGAAGCTTGACCATTACGAGCTCGTTAATATCCTTTGGAGACTCTATTTTTTCCGGAAAAGGAAGTCCTGCTTTTTCCAGAATCCAGTAATAGCTCTGTTGCTCACTACGTTCTTCACTCCTAAGAAGATTTCTGCTTCCTACAAGAGGCACTCTGAAGTTCTCCTCGATCTCATCTACATTGCAGTAAGAGGTAAAAGAACGATTAGGGACAAAAAGCACATTTTCGTCAACCAATTTCTGCTGGTTTTCGGGAAGGAGAATCTCGTTATACTTTTTGAATACAACGGTCTCGTCGACAATTCCCCTCTTTACTTTTCCAGAAGCATCCCTCTGGGCCCTGAAGTATTCAGTGTATGTCTTTTCCCTGCCAGTCTGGCAGACTGCAAGAGTGCTAAAATTCTCTTCAACCGCCCCATCACATATATCGAGTCCTGAATGAGAAGCTATAGTTCCGATTTTTATCTTATCAGCATGGGTATAATAACCTTCAACGATTTCCTTAATTTTTTTCCTGTCAATCATATTCGATGTTCCTTAGCTTTGAAATTAGTCCTTTCAATAAAATGATAATAGGTATGGTTTTCAAACATGCACTCAAAGAAAGACTAATTGAAGTGCAGGGCTGGCGACTATTTGTCGGATATTATGAAATAAAACTCCTGATAGGTTTTCCCCATTTAACGGCTTTACCTATTAAAACCCTTTCTTATATAAGTAATCATTTATATAATCCGAGGTAGGCCAGAAAAGATATCTGAACTTTTCCGGCGAATTCAGAGTTATAAATTTTAGGATTCTTAATTTTCCTTAAGGTTTTAGTGCTCCTTAAATTAAACTCAGGATAAAAGGCGTAATAAAAGCCTCAATTATAGCTGCGACCAGAAGAACAGGCAGAATCCAGTGAAAATAAAACGTGAGCCCCTCTTTAAATTCTCTCTTGATCTGGGTAGGTCTGCCGATAAGGGCAGAAAATACCTGGTGTCCTAGTCGAAGTCCAATACTTGCAGCCAGGAAGACCATAGGTAGTTCTAGTATCCCATGTGGGAGAAGGCCGAGCAAAATAAAGAGCAAACCTCTTTCCTGGCCTACAAGATAAGCTATAACTCCTACAACATATCCATTGAAGGCAATAAAAAGTACTGGAAGAACCCCTAGAGCTAGCCCGAGTACTAGAAAAAGCAGGCTTACAAAGGCATTGTTAAGAAAGATTGCAAACATTATGTAAAAAGGGTTCATTGTCATGAGCGACTCAAAGCGGGAACTGAAACTTTCCCTAAGGGCATCCGCCATAGAAGGGAAATGTTCGGCTGAAATATAACCTGTAACTAAGGACCCAAAGAATACAAAGGTTATAAAAAGTAAATAAGGCCAGATAAAGCTTACATATCCTATAAATCCTTTTTTCGGGTTTTTTATGTCTTTTTCCCAGGTTTCTACTTGTACTCCTACTCTTCTCTCCTCTAAATTCTGATCTTTCTCTGTTTCCATACCTTATCCCCACAAGTAATTTTCATCTAGTTAAATTCTAATCCAAATGTATGAGCCTGCCAAATTGTCCAAATATACAAACCTGCCAAATATTTAGGTCTTAGATTCCCAACATCATCCGGATCGTGTTCCGAGTTGCAGGAGAAAGTCCAAGGATTAAAATGACCATTTTGATTAGCATTTTCAAGTTCAAGGAGTGTTCGTCATCCTCAAACTGAGTATCAAGCATGTAAAGAACCCCTATAAAGATAATAAGCTTCAATGGATACATAACCAATGCGGTACCAGTTAGGTTGATAAGATAGGTGGGCACTACATGCTTTTCAAAGTATCCAAGTTGATCTACTCCTATGTACGTTGAAGAAGCATCCATCAGGTGAGCCATCAGGATAGAAAGGTTCAGGGGATCTGTGAATATCGAGGATTTGAAATAGCGGGCAATGAGATAAAAGGCAAAAGTCAGTCCTGTTGCTGCTCCAATTACGAATAAGGGTACGAATGGGAATACTATATTCTCAAAATGCAGCAAGGTAACGAGGTTTATGAAAAACCATACAAGTCCAAAACCTGCAAAGGTTATATGAAAATCCTTTACCAGCCCTGCCTTCTTCAATCGAATGGAAATCCAAAGGCAACCTACGGTTATCGCAAAAACCAAAAAGTAGATATTCGGAGTTATAAAAAGATAACTAAATGGTGGGTGGAAGATACCTGCAGGAGAATCTTCAATTACGCGCAGGGAGGAACCTGCAAGTACAAAAGGTAGAACAGACGCAATAAAACGAGGGGTTATTTTTACCTCAAGTTTTTCGAGAAGCTTGAAAACCCCAAATAGGCAAATGCCCAGTATCACTGCCCACGTAAAGGTATTTACAGGGTTATATCCTTCATCACCTCTTATGGGGTCAAGATAATAAGTATTAATAAATTGTGATATTGTATCCATTGAGAAACTCATTTTATCACTCATTCAAAACGGCAATGTCCTAATACAATTAACACTTAGTATTTACGCAGCAAACTGGTTTCTTTATCAATAAGGTAATATTCTCATCCAGTGCGCGATGTTCGTTTTAATGGTAGATATTTCTTTCCAGAAGGTTCTATTCCAATAAAGACTGGCAATATTATAAATAAAAGATATATAAATATTACTTTATTTTTATAGTTATTTATTCCTAACGTTATATTCATAGATATTATAATGATAGATATATGAAATCTGTAATGATATAACACAAAATATATGAGATATATAACAACATAAACACAAAATTAGACTGTATATAGATGGAAATGATCTTAAATAGGTTCTGGATAAAAGAATTATGAATTGTTATATGTCAGATTTGAAATATTAGAAATATGTTTCATACTGGACTTATAAAAATTAAGTTAATTAGTTAAGTTAACATATTAGTTGAGTTAACATCTTAAACCATGTACCTGATATGCTGTGGTCTGCTGATAATCGAAAATTTGTGACTTCGTACGTATATTCGGGTTTTGAAGAGCCAATTTACCATATATCGTGATCGAATAATGATGCAGGTATGAACTTGACAATCGATAAAAACAGCGCAAAATGGATGCAGCTTCCAAGAGATGTACTTGTCGGGCATGGCGTTCTTGAGGAAATTGGAGATGTTTGCAGGGATCTAAAACTTAGAGGAAATGCGCTGATAGTGACCGGAAGTACTACAAGGGATATAGCAGGCAAGAGAGTAACTGCCCTCCTTGAAAGTGCGTGTAGTCGCACGGAAACGATTCTAACGTGCAAAGCTACTATGGAAGAGGTTGAAAAGGTTATAGAAAAGTCTCTTGAAATAGAGGCAAATTTTCTTTTGGGGGTTGGAAGCGGCAGGTCTATTGACCTTGCAAAACTTGCTTCTACCCGGCTTGAACTTCCTTTCATTAGCGTGCCAACTGCAGCTTCTCATGATGGAATCGCATCTTCCCGTGCCTCTATTGTAGATAATGGGAGGAGTAAGTCTGCACAGGCCCAAGCTCCAATTGCCGTTATTGCAGATACGGAAATTATTTCAGCAGCACCCTTCCGTTTCCTTGCAGCTGGCTGTGGAGACATAATTTCCAATTACACAGCAGTACTGGACTGGGAATTTGCAAGCAGGCTCAGAAATGAATATTTTGGAGCTTATGCTGCAGCACTTTCCCGTATGGCTGCTCGAGTTATTATAGATTGTGCAGACTCGATCAAGCCAGATCATGAAACCTCGGCAAGGCTTGTGGTAAAGGCTCTAGTATCGAATGGAGTAGCGATGAGTATCGCAGGCTCTTCCAGACCTGCTTCAGGCTCAGAACATATGTTTAGCCATGTTCTTGATAGGATAGCCCCAAAACCCGCACTTCACGGAGAACAATGTGGAGTTGGTACAATTATGATGATGTACCTTCACGGAGGAAACTGGCAGGAAATTAGAGATGCCTTAAAAAAGATAGGGGCTCCTGTAACTGCCAAAGAGCTAGGCATAGAGGATAAATATATAATCGAAGCCCTGTTACAAGCACACAGTATTCGCCCGGAGCGTTATACAATTCTAGGGAACGGTCTTACTCCTTCGGCTGCTGAGAGAGTCGCAAGAATCACAAAGGTCATAAGTTAAAAAGTTATATTTATTCAGATTAAAGCCAAGAATCAGTGTCTATTCAAGACGCCAAAATTAACGCTAGAATTCTATTCAAGAATCCGATATTCAGATCCAGTTAAAAGATTAGGTTAATTCGGAGCTACTTAATTTTATCAAGTAGTCACTTAATTTCCAATTAAATAATTATCTCAAATCGAAAAGATATTGAATTTCAAATTAGCTCGGGATAAGTTCCAGATACTTCAGAGAAATGGGGCACAGGCCCGAAAATTGTCAAATGGAAGAGTTATTATGACAGAAAGCGATACCAAAATAACACTTATCGGATCACGGCTTGCACGAGAGGGGCTGGAATTCATATTTAAAGGTGAGATGCCCGAATGCAAGAAATGCCGACTGAAAAATACCTGTCTTAACCTTGAACCCGGACGCAGGTACAGAGTAGAGAGAATAAAGAGTAAGGATATCCACGAATGTTTCCTGCATGATAGTGGTGTACTTGCCGTGGACGTGAGTAGGGCTCCTATCCTGACCACGATGGAGTCAAGAAAAGCAGTTGATGGGGCAAAAGTTATGTATGAACCTCCCAAATGCGGCAAAAGAGAATGCGGGGTTTATGAGATCTGCCACCCCGAGGGGCTTTTGAAAGGCGATAAATGTAAAATTGTACAGGTTCTCGAAAGCCTTGATTCCAGATGCGAAGCCAACTATTCCCTGAAAAAGGTTAAATTATCTTGGTGAATGTAAACGAACACATTTTAGTAGTAAGATTGATTATCAATTAATAAAAAAGGTTATAAGCGGTGTTATAAGTGCCTGAACAGGAAATGAACCAGGTCCCCTATGAATTTTATACCCAAAAGCGCTGGGAAAACTGGCTAGGACGGGCAAAAGAGAGCGGTTTCCAGATAAAAGAGTCAGAAGAAGAATCTGGAAAAGAAAGTGCCATATTCGTAAATATGGTTGATGACGTCATCCTTGCCTGCCTGAAAGTAACTGCACGTTTTGATAAGGGTATGTTCTCCAGAGAAAAAGCTCTGGAGATCCTGGCTGAGATCCGGGACATCGTACTTTCCGAGGTCGAGCCAATTTCTGAAGATATTGATCTTATGATCGATTCTGTCCAGACCTCCCTTATGGGGGTACTTGTCGCCTTTGAATCCTATATTATTGGCAACTATGATGAAGGAACTGATATTGTAGAGCTTGCAAAATCAGCTATTGAAGCCGAATCCTCTGATGATCTTGAGCTTGCTCTTGATTATACTGCACAATGTGGTGCACTTGTACTGAAAGGAAAAAGCTTGCCTGAAGATCTTATGGCCGACCTTCCATACGGGATTGTCGCAGAATGGCTTGACGGAATTGATTCCATCTCAGCCGCAATGGTAGGAAGTGACAGTTATAAGGAATTTGACGAAGACGATGAAGAGGATGTTGCTTAAGCGATTCTTCTTTAAGTAAAGGTTTCCCATTCCTATTTTTCAGGAATGTGGAAGTCTTTTGAATAGTTATAAGAAACAAATTTGAAATAAATTAACTTAATAACTCTAGGAACTTTAAGTTAAATTTTAAAAATTTTCAGTTTCTTAAGAATCTGAATTTAACTGCCTAATACTCTGCCCGAAAACTGAATATTAGCTGAAAAAGTAATTAAAAAATTAAATATTATTGAAAAGACTCATAAAAATAATAAGCGTTAATAAAAAGATTCTTCTTTTTACTCAGGCTTTATTGGAAGAGTCTCTATTCCGAATTATCAAGACTACTTCCATTCCAAATTCCTGATCTTCAACTGATTTTTCCTGCTATAGATTCATGTTTTTCAATTGCTTTTTCGTATACCTCAAGAGTTTTTTCAGCTATTGTTTTCCAGTTATACCGCTTTTTAAGAAGGTCATAACCTTTTTCCCCCATTCTGTTATGGCCAAGCCCTTCAAGGACATAATTGAGGCCCCAGGCAATAGAAGACGGCTCTTTATGAGCAATAATGCCTGTCCTGAAATTTTCCACAAGGGCGACTGCATCGCTTGCAACCACAGGTTTTTTTGCATCCCAGGCTTCAAGCACCACAATTCCAAAAGGCTCATTCCGACTGGGCACACACACAAGGTCACAGGCATTGAACCAGTCTATTACAGTATTATCAGGGGCATATCCAAGGAAGTTGCACGCATTCCCAATCCCGAGTCTCTGGGCCTGATTTTCGCACTGAGAACGCATATCCCCTTCACCTATAAGCACAAATTGGGCATGCCTTTTTTTCAGGACTTTAGCCGCAGCTTCTACCAGCAGATCAGGTCCTTTTTGATAGGACATCCTTCCCGTGAAAAGCACAACTGGCAGACAAGGATGGATGCCGTAATGCCTCTTTACATCTCCAGGGTCGATTTGTCTGTTTATTTTTCCAACGTTTATTCCATTAGGGATTTCCCATAGCTTGTAGTCAGGAATTTTGTAAATGTGTTTGATTTCTTCTTTCAATATGGTCGAGGTCGTGACAATATCCGAAGATTCGTAGCCTCCGAGCCACTCTCTATGTGAAATTTCCTTTGCTTCCCACCAGTCTCCATGACGGTTTCCATTACGTCCCCATTCAGTACTGTGGAAGGTCAGTACAAAGGGCAGTCCAAACTGAGCTTTTATCCTGCAAAGAACATTTACAGGATGCCAATCGTGGCCATGCAGAACATCAAATTCTCCTGCGCTTTCTCTCACTTCAAGGAACCGGCAGTACATAGCATCACACATCCGGTTCATCTGTTCAACAATTCCCCCGTTTTGATTACAGGCAATCTTGTGATAATAAACCCCATTTATTATCTCATCTTTATTATCACGGTCTCGTGTAAACAGGTGGACCTCATGCCCTTCTGCTGCAAGAGCGTCAGAAAGCTCAGATACATGCGGTGAAATTCCTCCTACACGTATCGAATACAAACTTTCCCAGGTAAACATTCCTATTCTAATCTTTTTCATAGGCTCACTTATCCCTTTTGTCAAAATAGGAGTTAAGGAGATGAGTTAAGAATAACGCAGGCTCCCCCTTGCCTTTATTAGCATTTATATTCTTTAGTGTTCTCTGAGTTTAGTCATATTAATTAGTTTTGTTAATTTCCAATTTACCGAACTCAGATCGTCGCAGTCTTTCTATAATTCAATGTCCCTTATATAATTCAATGTCCCTTAATCTTTTAATTGACTATATAAATAAAAGTAAAAGGGATATGACTTTAATTTACTTAATATGAGTATGGTTTTCGCATTAAAAATATGGTTCCTATACTTCCCTAACTTTATTCCTTTTTAATGGTAAATAAACATATCTGTGAATTTATCCTTCTATTTTTGACTGAAAATTCCAAGAGCTTTTTCAGCTTGTTATTTTAAGTTAGAACTTATTCAGCTTCTTGTTTATAGTTTATTTTACAGGACTCATTCTTCAGGCTTAAGGTCTCCCCTCAAATAAGAGGCTGCCCTTTCTGGAGAAACTGTATTGATATAAGTTCCCGTATTCAGTTCAAAACCCGCATTAATGGAAATCCTCGGAAGCAAACGAAGGTTCAGGTGATAGTCAGGAGCTTCTGAAAGCTGGTAAAACATATAATTGAAGGGAGGATTTCTAAGAACTCTTTCGTAACTTTTGAGAATATCTTTCAGAATATCCCCGAGAGCAAAAAGGATTTCATCACTACAATCTCCAAGATAACTGACATGATTCTTGGGCAAAATCCACACTTCAAATGGCTCCATTGAGAAATAAGGAGTGAAGGCTATCCATTCGTTGTTCTCAAATATCAAACGGGGCGATGCCTTTTCTATATCAAATATCGAACAGTAAGGACATCTCTCATTTTCCCTGATAACCTTCAATTCTCTTGCCAGAATAGGAGGACAAAACGGCAGCGCTAGAAGCTGGCTATGAAGGTGATTAATCGAAGCTCCTGCTTTTTTCCCGTAATTTTTGAACAGGGAAACATAGTGTATATTTTCACGGGTTATATAACTGCATGTTCGGTCTCTATAGACTTTCATTAGTTCTGAAATTTCAGAGTCGGAAAAGTTCTCAAGCTTTCTCCCATGCAAAGGTGACTCTACGATGACCTCATGAAAACCATATCCAAACTTAGCCTGCAGGCTACTTTCCTGCTGTTCCGATAAATTCAGGGTAGGAGATAAGGCTGGATAAAGATTCGGAAAACATCGGAAATCCCAGTTACGTACCCTTTTTTCAGGAGTATCGGAATAGATTTTTCCATTTTTATACACTGCAGTGGCAAGAGGAGTATTTTCCTCGGCTCCCCCACAGAAAAGACAGCCTTCAGAGTCACTTTTCCCAGTGTTTTCAGCTGCAACTGCAAAGTCCGAAGGCCTTTCAGCTCTTTCTTCGGCAATTATGCAGTATTCGGAAAGAAAGTAATGTTTCCTAATTTCTGACATTCATGAAAACCTCATTATCTTTCTTTTTTCTTGTAATGTTTGCTTTTTTCTCCTCTTTTTTTTCACTATTTTCGCTGCTTCTCCTTTTTTTATCTTTTTTATTTTTCTTTCATTTTTCCCCTTATTTTCGTATTTTTAGTTATTTCCCCTATTTTTTTACTTTGAAATTTGACTAGTTTTTTGCTTCAGCTTTTTCGGAGACTTCAAATTATCCTTTTATCCCTTGCCGGCAGTATTTTCCTGCTTGCAAAAGCGAGCTCCACTTATCAGTTCATAATATTGTTCGGTAGGAGCTTTCCAGTCCATATCTTTTGCAAGGAGGAAGGCTTCCCTGCAGAGAAGTTTGTATTTTACCCTATCTTCTATAAAATTCCGTGTAAAATAGCTGACTGCCAGGGCATAATCAAGGACTGTTTCATAATAGGAAAGATTGATATTATCCACCACAATCACCCCCCCAAGCACTTCTTTAAGGGATTCAATTGTTTTTACCGCGTCACTAAAGCCACATACCTGACTAACCACGCTTGGGGTTCCTTCTTTCCCGGCTTCAAGTCCTGTAAGCAGGAAGGGATCGTAACGTGAGGGAAAGATACCTGCACAACAGCCTGCCATAAATTCCCCTACTTCCATACCTAAACCTCTATCAGAGCTTGAGAGAATCTGAGGATATAGAAGCGCTGCAACCGAGCGTTTTCCCCGTACCATTTCCGAAAAATCTAGCCCTTTTTCTTCAATAATCTGCTGAATCCTTAGCTCGTTTCCTACAAGTACTTCTTTTGGCAAGTTTACAGGAAATCCCGATGGAAGGTTTGTTTTGGGTCCTTCTGCCGTAACAAGGAAACAGATTACCCTGATTCCCTCCTGTAGGTGCCCCTCAAGAATGCTGTTCTTTATTATATGCTCAAGAGCAACAAGGGAATCGAGAAGATCCGGATATCCTTTATTCTCCACTTCCAGTCGGGAAATTGTAAAAATCGGGATTATCTTTTCAGGTTCTATTCTTTCTCCTCCATGGTACTTGTACAGATTTTCGGAAAGGAATTTTCTAATTCGTTCAAGGGAGCTTTCTTTCAGGTTCCAGTCTATCTTATCGGACTCAATGGTAATTCCATTTCGGATTACGATCCCATTAATCCCATAAAAGAGTCTGGCTTCCTGGCGGGTCGACTCCCCTACTGCGGTAACTGTATCGGCATAAGAAGCAAGGGCTTCAAGGGCAGCCAGATCTTCAGGCACGCCTGAAGGCCATACACTGTCATTGTTTCTCCTTTTCTGGATGGAATTATATCCTGCAGTCCTTCCAGGCAGAGTTGCATGCAGGGTTGCAACCGTATTTACTGGAATCCCTAATTTTTTAAGCCGAGCTGGCGCATAAAACACCCCAAATTCATGGCAGTGCAGAGAGACCCCGGGACAAGGGATAAAGCCCTGAGTTGAAGCCATGTTGGAAGATTCAGCATTTCCCGAAGTTGAGCTTATAAGAAGTCGAACAAGCTCGGAAATTGCATAAGAAAGGCAAAGGTAATGAGTGTACTCAGGCCCGTTTGACATACTCTCGTATCTAAGGGAATCCAATCCAAGATGTTCATAAGCCTCGGCCTTGATCTTGCTTTCAAGAGTCATCTCCTTTCCCATATATATAGAGCGTATTTTCCCGAAGTCTGAAGTTTGAAATTGCAAATATCCTATTTTCGTTTTTCCTACCAGTTTGCTTCCTGTAAAAACCTTAATTCCTGATCTCTCAAGTGATTCGAGGCTTTTCTGAAGTTCATCACCAGGGTTGAGAGGGTCAAATTCTTCCATGTGTGTAATACGGTTCAATCCTCTGTTCCAATCCGCACCTCTGTGAGCATAATAAGGACCTACAACGAGTATTTCTGTATCTTCTTTTTCATCCAGTTCTCCGGAATCGAAAAGAGCAGCAAGGGTTTGTGCTTCTTCGTGAATAACATTCCAGATTCCGCCCATTTTGTTTGATTTAGGGCCTGCTTCTTCTCCAGCAATTATAACAAAATGTTTTTTCAAATCCTGATCCCCAGGCCTTTTGCTATTTCGTTTTATACTTGTATTTTAATTAGCCTGTAAAATATTAAAATCTATCAATCGAAAAATAAACTTGTAATGGGTGCAGGTTGCATGAAGAAACAACTAAAACAATGGCTCAGAAAACGAAAAAATGAGAGTCATATATTTCTTATTTTGTTACAAGACCTAGTCTTGAAACTAAATTTTTATGATTAACTTTATATGCGCGTACCTCTACCCTCTTTTAGTAAAAGGCAACACAGGCCTGATTCTACACGGATAAAAGATTATTAGAGGGGGAACTTCATGGAAATAAGTAATTACAGCGAACTCATTCGGGGAGATCGGGTACGGGCTAACACGCCCCCTGAAACTAATCAGGCGATCGACACTGAAATAGCTGCAATGGTCAGATATTATGCGAGCAAGACTGACTATGAAATAGGCAGAAGGATTGAAGAGCTTGATAATGAGTGGGATATAGGACGCATTGTTGAAGCCCGAGTATCTACAATTTCTTTGATTGGAGTAATACTTGGCTTAAAAAGAAGCAAAATATGGTTTATTTTGCCCATAATAGCTTCGACTTTCCTGCTGCAATATGCTGTACAGGGTTGGTGCCCTCCTGTATCCATACTGAGAAGATTTGGCTTCCGTACGAGGCACGAAATAGATTTAGAAAAATATGCATTGAAAGCTTTGCGCGAAGATTGCAATGAGATCTCACATAAGGATAATCAAATAAATCGTGCAAAAGAGCTATAATTGGGAGTGAAATTATTTAAAAATGTAGTAAAAGTACAGGTATAAAAGTACAGGTATTTTTACTGAAATTAAATTCAGATATTCTCATCGCACCTGTACTTTAATCGCAGGAAAAACATCTGAAGTTTACTTTTTTCGAGTTCGATCCAAGAAACCTTTTATTTAATCTCTGAGGGGAGTCTGTGTATATCGATTGAAAAAGTATTCCTGATCGCACAGAACTGATAAGTTAAAATATAGAAAAAGCTTCCTGATACGTAAAATAGAGACAGCACTCCAAGACTTAAAGATGTATAGCACTAAAAATTATGTAACTTTAGGATTTATCCACATCCATTAAAACTTTCTCTTGCTGTGTATTTTTCAAAAGGATTATATCATATAAATACTAACTATGTTCAACTTTTTAATATTACAAATTTGAATAATTGTGTTAAGCCCCAACAGAGAGTGAGGTTTTAAAAATGACAGAAAAACTCGGAATTCTGGCCATAGGCCACGGGAGCAAGCTACCTTTCAACAAGGAAGTCGTTACTCAGATTGCGGATTATATAGCCCGAAAACACTCTGATATCGTTGTCAGAGCCGGCTTTATGGAAAACAGTGAGCCGACCCTCGAAGAGGCAATTGAAGGTTTTTCAGGTACGGGAGTGACAAAAGTTGCAGCAGTACCTGTTTTCCTGGCTTCCGGAGTTCATATTACAAAGGATATCCCTGAGATATTAAGTCTAGATGAAAATGGCTGTGGTACTCTGGAGATTGATGGAAAAGCAATTCCTCTATGCTATGCCAAACCTCTAGGGGCCGATGAACTTATCGCTGACCTTGTGTTCAAAAGGGCTCAGGAAGCCCTTTAAATTCATATATGAGGTCCGGTTTTATCATGGACCTATATCGGAAAAAGCTCGCCGTGCTTGACCTGACCCACGGCGGCATTCCCATCGCAAAAAGCCTTGCAGCTGCTGAAAGAGAAGTAACCGGAATAGATGTCTACGGGACAGTTGAGCCTGAAATTCTGCTTGAACTTGAGAAGAATTACGGGATAAAATACTCAAAAACTCCTCTTCCTGCCTCCGGATTCGATCTTCTGATTGCGCCTGTACACCTTGATAGTGCTTATCCCATGCTCTTAGAAGCAAGAGCAAAGGGAAAAAGTATCCTTTCACACCATGAAATTGTTGGAGAAATTCTCAAAGGAGATTCAAAGCTTTTAGGCATAAAAACAGTTGAAATTACCGGCGTAAAAGCGAAAACAAGTACTGCATCCCTTCTTGCCGATATGCTTTCCAGGAAGTTTGAAGTAGTGCTTCATACTTCACGGGGGCTCGAATATTGGAAAACAGGCACTTCTTCCCTTATTCACAGGGGCCTCAGCATAACTCCCGGAAGCATTTTGGTTGCAATTGATAAAGTTTTTGAGGCCGGATTCAGGCCAGATTTTTTTATCTTCGAAATCTCAATAGGAGGCACAGGCACTGCTGATTTCGGAATTCTTACAACCCTTTCGCCGGACTATGGGATTGCAAACAATACTTCTCTTGCGAGCGAGGCGAAGCTTCAACTCATCAAAAACGCAAAACCCGGAAGCACACTTCTTATAAATTCAGAGGTCGAAATAGCTCTTGCAGCTGCAAAAAAGGATCAAGTAAAGGTTCTAACCTTTAAAGATCCATTCAATGCTGAGTCTCCAGGAACCTCAGGCCAGATAGCCGACTGTGCTCTGGAAACCAGGCTCAAGTCTGCATCCCTGCCGGACCCTTCAAACTTGTCAATGTCTTCAGGATTATCAGGTTCATTAATGCCACCAGAGTCCCATATTCCTCCGAAGACTTCAGGTTCTGGCATTCGCTTTATACATAGGGGAAAAGAAATTTTTTCAGCTTCCCTGCGCCCAGGTTATAATGTTTTGGCTTACAAAACTGCCTTTGTCGCAGCGTCGGCAGCTGCCCTCGAACTTGGAATTGAACCTGAAGCTATTATTTCGGCAATTGAAGGATTTGAGGGGCTTTCAGGCAGGATGCAGGAAAAAGAAATGAACGGCATCCCCCTGATAGACAATTCCAATTCCGGCATGGATATCCTCTCGGCAGAAAAAGCTCTTGATTACGCTCTCTTCAAGAAAAAGGACGAAAAAAAAGAAAATATTATTCTTTTGCTGGGAGAAGAAGCTTCTCAAGTCTGTGAAGGGCTGCCTCCTGAATCCGTGCAGAGCTTTGTAGAAAAGTTCGGTACAAAATGCAGGCAGATTATCCTGGTAGGAGAACGGATGAAGGCAGTAACTGGGAAAAACGTTTCTTATTCACGGAATCTTCCGGAAGGACTCTTAAGAGCATCTGAATTTGCAGAAAGCGATGATATAATAATCTCTTCAGTAAAATGCTTCCGTTAAAGGTTTCTTTGTAGGAAATTTTCACTGACGAATTGTTGAGGAATTACTGATAAATCAGGGGACTAGCAAAGAATTACTGGGATTAGCAGGGAATTAGTAAGAAACTACTCGGAAATTATCAAGGAATTTCTGCCTAGAATAAAATTTCGGATATGACTTTATCAATCCTAACAGGCTAAACTTAGACTTCAGGCCTTTGCCGGAATTTTTATGATACAGTTTTATACCGGCTCTTCCAATCTGTATTCGTTTCCATTATCCGCTTTAATTTCAACTGATCGTGTTTCTAGATCCCGTTTGCGGTGCAGGCGGTAGTCCAGATTCTGTAGAATACAGAAATCTTCTGAAGAAATGCGTTCTATCATTCTTATCTATTTCTATTATTAAAAAAGAGGATTTTTCATGGCTGGAAAAGAGATTTCAATAATTCATCCCCGCCCAAGTTCCATAGTTGCGGCTCTTTACACTCTGAGAGACTTAAATGTCGATGTAGCTATCCTGCATGGTCCTCCAGGGTGTTCTTTTAAACATGCAAGGCTGCTTGAAGAAGACGGTATACATGTCGTTACCACAGGCCTTGACGAAAACGGTTTCGTTTTCGGAGGACATGACAAGCTAGTACAACTTATCCACAAATCGGTGGAACTTTTTAACCCTAAAATTATCGGTGTTGTAGGAACCTGCGCCAGTATGATTATCGGGGAAGAAATGCACGAAGCCGTGCTCGAGGCAAATCCCGATGTCCCTGTAATCGAAGTTGAGGTGCACGCAGGCTATCACAATAATACAAAAGGAGTGCTCTTTGCTCTGGAATCTGCACTCGATGCAGGGATTATTGACCACAAAGAGTTCGAGCGCCAGGAATACCTCCTTGCAAAAGCTACAGAAGTGGAAAAAAGATTTGGGGCTGCAAGCAGGGAATACCTTGCCCCTTCCCGCGGGGATGTCAAATACAAAGCCGCACAGCGTGTAGTTCAACTCCTCAAGGAAGGCAAGAAGGGCCTTGTAATCATGAACGCCAAAAAAGAAACAGGTTACATGTTTGCAGATATTACCCTTGCAGTCAACGAGGTTGCAGCGACTCTCGGGAAAAAAGAAAACCTTATCAACATGGCAAATATCGACCCAAATCTCGGGCTTCCCAGAGTAAGGCAGCATGCCGAGTATATAATGAGAGATCTCAAAGCACATGGAGTTGAGGTGCATGAAATCATTGGTGGCATGGACGAGTACCCGGTTGCAGGCGAAAAGGTCAATGAATTGATAAAAGAAAAATACAGTGACTTCGACTTTGCGATCATTTCGGGTGTTCCCCATGCAATTCCTATGGAACACATAAGGAACATGGAGCTTATTTCGATCACTAACGGCCCGAGGCAGGTTTTGCCCTTAAAAGAGATGGGACACGAATATGTGTTGGTTGAAATTGATCTCCACCCGAAAACTCTGGGAGTCAGTAAGATTGTGGAATCCGAGTTTGGGGCTACTTTAAGGGAAGTTGCAAAGGAAGCCTGAGCAAGAAGGAATATGATAAAATCAGGAGGAAGATCCTTTGAAAAAACAAAAGATCATTGCAATCTACGGGAAAGGTGGCATAGGTAAATCAAGTACTGCTTCAAACGTTGCCGCCGCCTGCGCCGAGACAGGAAAGAAAGTCATGATCATAGGCTGCGATCCAAAAAGCGACTCTTCAATCACCCTACTTGGAGGCAAGAGAATTCCAACCATTCTCGATCTCCTGCGTGAAGGTGTTGATATAAAGGAAGAAGATGTAGTCTTTGAAGGATATGCAGGCGTCAAATGCGTAGAAGCAGGAGGTCCTGAACCCGGCATAGGGTGCGCAGGGCGAGGAATTATTGTTGCTATCCAGAAACTGAAAAGTATTTCAGGAGATCTCTTAAAAGAGCAGGATTTGATTATTTACGATGTGCCAGGAGACATAGTCTGCGGTGGGTTTGTTGCCCCTATCAGGAAAGGGTTCGTAAATGAGGCTTATGTCCTGACTTCAGGAGAGTACATGCCCCTTTATGCAGCAAATAATATCTGCAAGGGTCTGTCTAAGATAGGAATGCCGCTTAGCGGGGTAATATGCAATTCTAGAAATGCAAGCAGGGAAGAGGAAATAGTTTCAAAGTTTTCTGAGGAGGTAGGTAGCCAGCTTATGGCTTTTATCCCGAAGAGACAGGCAGTTCAGGATTGTGAAAGGGAAGGTTACTCAGTTATGGAAAAAGCTCCTGAATCTGATATTGCAGATATTTACCGCAAGCTTGGGAAAGCAATCCTTGAAAACGAAAAAAGAGTTATATCCGGTTTCCTAAGTGACGAACGGTTGAGGGAACTGACGAAATAAATAAGAGTAGCAATAGTCGACTAAATATATAAGGGGTATCGAAAAAATGATTAACGACAAGCAATCCACGGCAGGGAATATTCCCAGGGTCCTTATCTCCGCAGACCGTTCATCTTCAGGCAAAACAACAATTTCTATGGGCCTCATGGCTGCTCTCGTTTCAAGAGGATATAGGGTCCAGCCCTTTAAGGTCGCTCTAGACTATATCGACCCGAGTTATCATACCGAAATAACTGGTAGGTTCTGCCGGAACCTTGACGGCTATCTTATGGATGAGAATGGGATTTTGGACGTCTATACCCATGCCTGCGAGGCTGGAGAGAAAGCGGACATTGCGATTATTGAAGGAGTCAGAGGGCTTTATGAAGGATTTGAAAGTTTAAGCGACCTTGGAAGCACTGCCCAGATTGCAAAGATCCTTAATTGCCCTGTAATCTTGGTAATTAATGCCAGGAGTATTACCCGTTCAAGTGCTGCCCTTGTCAACGGATACAGGAATTTCGACCCTGATGTGGAAATTTCAGGAGTTATCCTTAATAACATAGGAAGCCGCCGCCATGCCGAAAAAGCAAAAGAGGCAATCGAGTACTATACAGGCATTCCGGTTATAGGAATCATCCCAAGAGATCCCTCAATGCAGATTTCCATGCGTCATCTTGGGCTTATGCCAGCTCTTGAAGGTAGAAGACGGCTTGGAGATGGAAACTTTGAAGCCCGCCTTCATGGCATTGAAGAAATCATAAATAAAGGGATTGATATTGACCGCTTTCTGGAAATCGCGAACAGTGCAAAGCCCTTGAAGAGTCCTGAGAATAGCGTTTTTTCTGTGGTCTCAAATGTCGGAGCATCTAAGCCAAAGATAGGTGTCGCCCTGGACGAAGCCTTCAACTTCTACTATCGCGATAACATAGATCTTTTGAAACTTGCAGGCGCGGAAATCGTTTACTTTAGCCCTGTTAAAGACACTATGCTTCCTGAGATTGACGGGCTTTATATCGGGGGAGGTTATCCTGAACTTTTTGCAGCCGAGCTTGAAGCTAACGATTCCATGCGCCAGGGGATCAAAAAGGCCTCTGCCGCAGGCATGCCGATTTATGCCGAATGCGGGGGGCTTATGTATCTTACAGAAAAAATAAGTACAGGCGTCCCCGGAAAAGGTACCTATCATGATGCCTCAATGCCGGAATCTACATATTCAATGGTAGGGGCCCTCCCAGGGCATACTATTATGGGACAGACAAGAGTAGTCAGTTACAATATTGGAACCCTTAACAAAGACTGCCTTATTGGGAAAAAAGGCAACAGCTTTAAGGGACACGAATTCCATCACTCTGAAATAAGGGAAATTCCTGAGGACGCTGAATTTGCGATAACTCTGTCTAGAGGAACAGGAATAAAGAATGATAGAGACGGACTTATTTCTGGAAATACCCTTGGCTCTTACGCTCATCTGCATGGAGTTGCGTATAGGGAGCTTGCAGGCTCACTTGTAGAGGCTGCAAGAAAGTTTCGGGAATCAAAACCGTAATGTGTGCAGATTTCTTCCTTAGTGTCTGCAGACTTTTTTATAATGTGATAAAATATTTTCTTAAGGTATGTTGTTGATTCAAACAAAGAGACGCCTGTATATAATCAGTCTGTATGAAGCATTTCATGTTGCAAATCTAAATCTTGCAGATCGAAAAATCAATATTATATTAAATTAGATCATAATAGGTTAGATTGCAAGAAACTGGGTTGTAACAAATCATATTGTGGGTATTCATATCAAGATAAATCATTTTATAATAAAATAGACTGCGTAGATTAAGTTAACAGTAAACTAAATTATACCAAACCAACTATAACAGGTCACATCATAGTAAGCCAGATTGTTAAAATAACTTATTTTATTTCATTTTCTTTTAAGGTGAATCTATTGAAAACGCAACTTAAAGAAGACCGAGTCCTTGCTGGAAAGGAAGCGGTAGCTGAACTTTACAAAACTGGTTATTTCGGACGCCCCAAAAGTGACGGGCTTGAACTTTCACTCGTAGAAGCCGCCTTCCTTCTGTCCAGAGGAAAGCTAGAAATCGAGCTCGAAGGCACACTGCTTGATTTCAAAGCTTTTTTTGAGCAGGCTTCTTTGAGGCAGCCGAATTTTGAGCTGAAATATATAGTTTATAAGGACCTTAAAGAAAGGGGGTATTACGTCCAGCCATCTGCTGCGGATTTCCGTGTATATCCCAGAGGCAGCCATCCAGGCAAAAGTTCAGCAAAAATTTTTGTACATGTCCAGTCGGAAAGGCAGCTCTTACCTGTAAAACTCCTTCAGGAGTCGGTCGCCTCGGCAGAGAACGTGCACAAGCAATTCATCCTTGCTGTAGTAGATGAGGAAAGTGACCTTACCTTCTATGAGGTTAAAACTTCAGTTCCAGAAGGAGACATGTCTGAGCTATATCCTGCAATTAAAGCAGATGCCACTTTCCTTGAAGACAGGGTAATAGTCTGGGAAGCTCAGGCTTCGGAAACTCTATATTCGAAGGGGTTTTACGGGAAAATGCTGGATTCTGAAAGGTTGCAGCTCTCCCTAGTAGAGTCTCTTTACCTTTTTTCCAGAGGGGTAATAACGGTTAGGGACAGGAAAGGTAAAGTGTTTTCATTCGACGAGTTCATCGAGAAAGCCTCGGAGATTGAGAGTTCTTTCCTGAGAAAATACAGTGCATATAAAAGTCTCAGAGACTCAAGGCATGTGGTCAAAACCGGCTTTAAATTCGGGACGAACTTTAGGGTATACCGAAAAGTTGAATCAATTGAAAAAATTCCACACTCTGAATACCTTGTAAATGCCATTCCTGCGGATTTCGAGTTCAGACTTTCGGTTATGTCTGGAGCGGTCAGGCTTGCAAACAGTGTAAGGAAAACAATGCTTTTTGCAGTCGAGAAAGAGGAAGAAATCGAATATCTAGATATCAGCCGAACGAAAATGTGAAATTCTGAGATGATGTTATAGTCTGACACCCTAACTGGTATTCTAATCAAGTATTCTAAGGGCAGATTTCCTTACTGTTAACATTTTTCAATTTTGGGAAAATTGGATCTTCAGCCGAGGGTGAATTATATGTGGGATATTATTGCAGTAGATATTTCTGGCAGGCACAGAATTAAAGGAGGTTATTATATGGTATGTGCAGCAGCAGCACTTACGGTTTCAGCTAACTATATTGAAAAGATTAATCAAATCAAAATCCTGCCTATCTGGTTAAAAAGGTCTCCTAGCCTGCTGGATGTTGTGCAGCTAATTGAAGATACGGCTGATCAGCTTTCCTTTGAGGGTACGATTGTGGCAGAAAAGGGTGATATGTACAATAAACCCAAATGGGTGACCGAAAGTATGTTTTCCAGGGCGTTCAAGTATCAGGAATCCATTGCCGAGAGAAGGTCGATTGAGCTCGTGCACCATATTTCTCTGAGCGCCCTTAACCTATTGATAAAAGAACTTGAAATCGAGGCATAAAAATTTCAGCAGAACAGAAATCCGGCAACGTGAATAGAGTAATTCTCGTTAAAAGAACAGCTCCCAATTCGGACTCTGAACGTGAGGAATACCTGTTACAGGAACTGAGAGAGCTTGCAAAAGCAGCAGGTTACCTACCGGCTGGTGAGCTTAAACAGATCAGGTATCCCGACTCAAAGTACCAGCTCGGCAGAGGGAAAATCGAGGAGCTTGCCGAACTTGTGAGAAACATGGGTGCAGAAAAAGTAATTTTTTATAACAGGCTTTCTACAAATCAGCTGTTTAATATCTCGGAAATTTGTAGATGTCCGGTTATCGATAAATTTCAGCTTATCCTTGAGATTTTTGCAAAAAGAGCAACTACCCACCGCTCAAAACTCCAGGTAGAACTGGCAAGATTGAGATATGAGGTTCCAAGGGCAAGAGCTGTTGTTTCTCTCCTTAAAAAAGAGGAAAGGGCAGGATTCATGGGGCTTGGAGACTACGAGGATTCTTATGAACAGGATCTAAAGAAGAGGATCACAAGAATTCAGAATGAACTTGAATCTGCAGAAAAGGATGATGAGTCCCTGCGGATTTTAAGGCATAGGAAAGGCTTTTCCTTAATTTCCCTCGCAGGATATACAAACGCCGGAAAAAGCACTCTTTTCAACGCTATCGTAAATGAAAGTGTTGAGGCAAAGGACATGCTTTTTACAACACTTGTACCTCTAACAAGGGCTCTGGATCTTGGAGGGCGAAAGGCTCTTTTGACCGATACCGTGGGATTTATAGAGGATCTTCCTCACTGGCTGGTTGATGCCTTCAAATCCACCCTAGATGAGATTTTTCTCTCAGATCTTATACTCCTAGTTGTGGACGTAAGCGAAAAACCCGAGATGATCTTACAAAAACTTTCGACATCGCACGATACTCTATGGGACCGAATACAGGGAGTGCCTATCATTACTGTGCTTAATAAAGTCGATATGATTGATGAATCTGAACTCGAAGGGATTATGGAACAGATAAGCTACATGGCCCCTAATCCTGTATTTGTCTCCGCAAAAAAAAGCATTGGTATAACTGCACTGAAAGCCGAAATCATCAAGCACCTGCCTCCATGGTGTTTTTGTTCCCTTTCCCTTCCTAATTCGGAGAAAGGAATGTCAATCCTTTCCTGGCTGTATGAAGAAGGAATCGTGCACAGAGCTGAATTTGGAGAACAAATTCTTGTGGATTATGAAGCCAGGACTGAAATTATTAACCGGGTGTATGCTTTGCTTGAGCCTCAAGAAGCCTGAAAATATTATCAAATTTTTCCCAAAAGCTTGGTGTACACTCTTCTTGAGCCTCAGAAACCCAAAGATAAGAATCATTTGGATAAAACTTTTCTAAAAGCTTGGAAATCTGAGAATACTATATCGTTTCTAGATCTTTCTGAGGGATAAAAAACTTTTTGAATTTTATAAAAGATGCTGGAATATTATCCGAGTGCTTTCCAACATATTTTTCTCAGGAAGTTATTTGCATGGTTTTGAATACTGTTCGTATGACTACGAAATATATTTATATCTACAAGTTATTTGTTTATATGCGAACGGGTGTTTGCCGAAGACATCAGACCCTCCTAATATCCAAAACTATACCCTTAAAACCAGATTTTTGCTATGTTTCTGCCCGTTCGTAATTCCTCCTATATTTTATTTTTTAGAACTCCTTTTATTCGTATTCAGACGAATAATTTTTTCATGGCTTATCATAAATAAAGGTTGATTTTTCCTTTCAAAATTTATATAAATCCATTTTCCCATTTTCTTGTAGCATGAAATTTGACCTGCATGTACATTCCGAGTACTCAAAAGATAGTAAATCGAGTCACGATGACATCCTTGAAGCAGCAAGTAAAAAGGGGTTAGACGGAATTGCTATCTGTGACCACGATACTGTAGAGGGCGGGCTTGCCTGTGGAAAAAGAGCCCTAGAACTTGGTTTTGAGCTTATAGTCATTCCAGGTATTGAGATTACCTCTTCGAAAGGGCATATCCTCGTTCTCGGAATTAACCAGAATATTGAACCTTTTCTAAGTCCGGAAGAAACTATCAAACAAGCCCGGAAACTTGGAGGTACGGTTATTATTCCTCACCCTTTCAAACGCAGTTCCCACGGGATAGGAAGTTTCGAAGGGCTTGACATTGATGCTGTTGAGGTCTTCAATTCCCGCTGCCTTTTCAATAAAGCCAACAGGAAAGCCGCAATTGAGGCAAAGAGGCTTGGAATCCCGGGTGTCGCAGGAAGTGATTCTCATATTCCTGAAATGGTAGGTCAGGCATACACTGAAATCGACGCATCAGAAAATACTTTTGAAGCCGTACTGAAAGCTATCCGGGATGGAAAAGTTGCCCCTGCGGGAAAAAACACGCCTACGTCCATAATTCTAAAACAGATGTCAGGCAGTGCCAGACGAAAAATTAAGAAAAAACTGTTTCGTAAAGCCTGAATGATTAAAAAATAGACTTTAGCATTGTTTGGTATGGAAATTTAGTGGGATTACATTTTTGTTATGATTGTTCACTGTCAATCCCATTTTAATTTACGGAGTAATTTCACAATTATTACTACAAATATAACAGGTATAATTATCCTGAGCGCGATTGGTATTATCTCATTGATTTCCATCATCTTATAGCCCCCATCATGGTGTTAATTCCACTTTAATTTAAAAAGCAATCTCAAAATTAATACAAAGAATATAAGAGCTATTATTATACTGAGCGCAACCATTATTTCAGAGGTCCCTATCATCTTAACCCTCCCTCTTTTTATCAGTTGTTAATTAAAATTATACTGTCTCTTAATTTATATATTTTTCCACCACTAGATACTGTTTTCTATAATTGCCTCTTACTCATGTAAGTGAGTAAAAAAGTCTCAGAACTATCAGCTCAACTGCATGTTTTTATAATATTAGGCTGCCAAATCTCCTTTATTATCGACCTACCTGAGTTTTTGTTGCCCTATTTCCTCATCAAGAACTACAAAAATAATTTATTTTATTGGCTTTATATATTTTTCAGATTTAAGGGGTTTTATTCATTTTTCTTATCTTATTCTCATTATATGCATAAGCTGAGCATCATCGAATATATTAAGTGAATAATTACAAGATCCACATTAAATTAAACAAAGAATTGGAGGGTAAATAATGGGTAAACAAATTAAAGGATACAATGCAGGATTTACAGACGGCATAAGTGGTAAAGATCCAAGAATGTTCATCATGATCTATTACGGGCCGAATTCCGGATGCGAAGGTGGGTACTTTAACGGATTTGGACGGATATGGCGTTGGATATAATGCCGAAAGAATTATAAAATATCTGATCCAGCGAGCATTGTTGTAGTTTCTCAGTAGTGATGTCTTCTAAATGATAATTCATAATGGGAGCAAAAACAATGGTCTTTTTATAACTCATTGAATAGAATTAATCAGCTCATAGAAGTATTTCGGTTCGTGAGTATAATAAAGATTGTACCATGAATTTAATGTTTCAAGCGAGAATACATCCAGTTTCTTCAACACATGAACAGTGAATTCCAGTGAAGCTGTTCCGGAAGCAGTAATCAGATTTCCGTCAGATACCGCGGGTTCTTGTTTATAATACTTTTCTCCTGCATAGTTTGGACATGTCATTTTAAGAAATCCAAGATCATTGCTGGTATGCCATCTATTATTCAGCATTCCTTTTTCAGCAAGTCCTATTGTAGCGCCGCAAATTGCCCCAACAATTGTACCTTTCTGCAAACACTCTTCAACTTTTTTTAAAATTGGGTTATGAATTGGTTCTGCCCATATATTTCCGCCAGGGAGGATCAGGGCTGCAGCATCTTCAATGATAAATTCTTCATGTCCAATGTCAGGTAGTATTTTTACGCCACCCATCGTAATTACAGGGTTTTTATCTACACCAACTGTCACTATTTTTAAAGGTCTTAGCCCTTTTCTGTAGTATCTTCCCGAGTTTAATTCAGCGCTTAAATAACCGATTTCCCAATCAGCCATTGTGTCAAATACGTAAAGATATACTGTGCTTTTCATACATGATCCCTCTGTCTTTAAATGTCAAAGATATCTGATTTCATATTTTGGTTTCGTTTTATTCAATATATCCTAGTCTTCACATAAGATATCGTATTTATAGAAAGGGCTCTGCGGAAATACTCGATATGAAAAGTATCTATTGTGAAAAGAAAATTGAGAAAACAATTAGAGCAAGCAAATTCTGTAATCAATTAAAGTAAATTAAATTCAAACTAATGGTATATAAAAATGAACAAAAAATTGTAAAATAATTTGCATCAAATTAAGGATTTATACAGAGCCCTAAAAATTAAATCTTATTATAATGAGCAATGCTTCTGTTTACCTTACCATCTTCTCCAAAAAACAGAATTTCTGCGGCAAGTTTTCCGAAAACTGCCCTATAATAAATTATCAAGCTATTGACACTTACAAACACATCAAGCAACTCAAACTTGAGATCCGGAACTCTTTCAAGTGCTTTTTCCCAATATAGTTTCACATTATTTTTGCCTTTGAGTGTGCCTGTTTGATTATTCATTACAAGGACTATCATAGGAGTAGTCATCTCTAAGTCTTCACTATAATGCTCGAGAATTCTGTCAATATTATGAGAGTTCCAGGCATCAACCCATTCTTTGGCAAATTCCTGTGCTTCCGTTACTGATATCATTTAAATGACCCCTCTGTATATTTCAAAAATATCAGAACTTCTAATAGCATTTATAATATTTATATTGTTAGATAGTTCTAATTTACTGCGATTTCAAAAAACAGAAATTCCTGATACATTTTGGGACATTTTAGCTTTTGGTGCTCCCTAGTTACTTAGTTGACATTTTTGAGACTCCTGTAGTTTAACAACTATGTAAATATTCATTTTTTATTAGTAATTCTACACTCTTGTGCAGGTGTTTTGTTTTCCAAAACTCCCTCTTTGTTTTTTAATCCTCTATGACTTCTGCAA
>Ga0207800_1000061_pt1 | contig 43225 bp, 34 predicted proteins | sample LuqExpMetageno11_FD_187769 | JGI IMG/M metagenome (GOLD analysis project Ga0207800, IMG submission 187769) | Tropical forest soil microbial communities from Luquillo Experimental Forest, Puerto Rico - Sample 11 (SPAdes) | ecosystem: Environmental > Terrestrial > Soil > Tropical forest ... | reverse complement strand
ACTCACGTAAGTTCCGGCGACAGAATAATTCGTCCCATTAAACAAATAACTATCACCCTGACAAATGGCAGCATTCGTCGTTGAACTCGTTGGAAGTTTAATACTCAGATTTAGCGTAGCTGTACTATCGCAACCAACTGCATTAAGGGTATGATAAGTATATGTCCCGGCTACAGAATAATTCGTTCCATTGAAAGCATAACTACTACCTTGGCAAATAGAGACATTTATGGTTGAACTCGTTGGAAGTTTGATACTCAAATTTAGCGTGGCGGTACTATCGCAACCAACGGCATTAAGCAAATGACTCACGTAAGTTCCGTCTGAGGAATAATTAGTTCCATTGAAAGTATAGCTATCACCCTGACAAATGACAGCATTCGTCGTTGAGCTTGTTGAAAGTTTAATGCTCAGATTCAACGTGGCGATACTGTCGCAACCAACGGCATTAAGAGTATGATAAGTATATGTTCCGGCCGAAGAATAATTCGTTCCATTAAACGTGTAACTATCGCCTTGACAAATGGCAACATTCGTCGTTGAACTTGTTGGAAGTTTGAGACTCAGGTTCAACGTGGCAGTACTGTCACAACCAACGGCATTAAGGGTATGATAAGCATACGTGCCGGCTGAGGAATAATTAGTTCCATTAAAGGTGTAAATATCACCCTGACAAATGGCGACATTCGTCGTGGAGCTTGTTGGAAGTTTGATGCTCAAATTTAGCGTGGCAGTACTGTCACAACCAACTGCATTAAGAGTATGATAAGTATATGTTCCGGCTGAAGAATAATTCGTTCCATTAAACGTGTAACTATCGCCTTGACAAATGGCGACATTCGTCGTGGAACTTGTTGGAAGTTTGATACTCAGGTTCAACGTGGCAGTACTGTCACAACCAACAGCGTTAAGAGTATGATAAGTATATGTTCCGGCTGTGGAATAATTAGTCCCATTGAAAGTATAGCTACTACCCTGGCAAATGGCTGCATTCGTTGTTGAACTTGTTGGAAGTTTGATACTCAAATTTAAGGTGGCAGTACTATCGCAACCAACGGCATTAATTAAATGACTCACGTAAGTTCCGGCTGAAGAATAATTCGTTCCATTGAAAGTATAGCTACTGCCTTGACAAATGGCAGCGTTCGTCGTGGAACTTGTTGGAAGTTTGACACTCAAATTTAGGGTGGCAGTACTATCGCAACCAACGGCATTAATTAAATGACTCACGTAAGTTCCGGCTGAAGAATAATTAGTTCCATTAAACGTGTAACTATCACCTTGGCAAATGGCAGCGTTCGTCGTGGAACTTGTTGGAAGTTTGATACTCAAATTTAGCGTAGCGGTACTGTCACAACCAACAGCGTTAAGGGTATGATAAGTATATGTTCCGGCTGAGGAATAATTCGTTCCATTGAAAGTATAGCTACTGCCTTGGCAAATAGCGACGCTCGTCGTTGAGCTCGTTGGTAGTTTGATACTTAGGTTTAGCGTGGCGGTACTGTCGCAACCAACGGCATTAAGCAAATGACTCACGTAAGTTCCAGCTATGGAATAATTAGTTCCATTGAAAGTATAGCTACTACCCTGGCAAATGGCAGCATTCGTTGTCGAACTCGTTGGAAGTTTAATGCCTAGATTCAGCGTAGCAGTACTGTCGCAACCTGCAACATTAATCAAATGTTTCACATAAGTGCCAGCAGAATTATAAACAGTTCCATTAAACAGATAACTATCACCCTGACAAATAGAAGCGTTTGTTGTCGAAAAACTTATTGGAATAACTTTTATGGACAAAGAAACCGAGTCTTGACAGCCATACGAATTTGAAACAATATACCTGATTGTATCCATACCTGCAGAAATAGCTGTAACCAATCCGGCGTTATTAATAGTTGCAATCGTTGGTCTTGTACTTCTCCAAGTTCCTCCTGCTGTTGAATTCTGCATTAATTCTGTCTGCCCTAAGCAAATATTGCTACTTCCAAGAATTGGATTAATTGCAGCCAAAGCTCCAACTGAAACATTTCTAATCAAACTATCCACACAACCATTAATTGATGTTGCAATCAACTTCACATTGTAATTTCCTACAGAATTATAGGTTTTTGTAAAATCCGTACTGCTCGACGTCGTATTATCACCAAAATCCCATTGATAGGTGAGTGCAGAATTATCGCTTATAGTTGATGTATTAATAAAACTTATCGGTTTCCCGACACAAGCAACTGTATTTGAAGCAAAAGAAGCAGCAGGAACAGGATTAACCTTTAAAATCGAGTAAGCAGTATCTCGGCAACCAAAGCCATTGTACGGAATCAAATCAACATTAACAATTCCATCTGTTGTTGGCGGAGGTGAAAAAGTTACAGTTTGTCCCGTTCCCAGCAATTGGGTGAAAGAGCTGTCATACCAGTTATAAAACTCATAACCGGGAGGTGCATCCAAGGTAATAGAAGGAGTATTCTTGCAATACGTAATCGTCTTTGTCAGGCTCACACAATTGGAATTCACATCTACATAAGCATAACCAAAATGCCCGCCAAGAGTACAATCTTCGGTTGTAAATTCCAAAATCACGGTATGCCCGGCATACCCTGAAAGGTTTATTGTCACAGCCGACCACGGTTTATACAGAACGGAGTTATCTAGCGTCGAAACTTTAAAACCAGGTAATCCAGATGCTGCTGTAAAATCATAGCTGGCACAACTAATTATGTTTGAATTATTGTTTGCATCATAAACTTTGGTCTGAAAGCGCGGTTGTTCATCAAACGGGTGATTCGGATCTTGAAATACAACCGCATAATAATACTCTATTTGAAAATTATTCTGATCGGCCGGTATTGTAAAACTACAACTAACCTTTTCGGCCTGGCTACCCGTACTATTATTGCCTAATTGCAATGAGTAATTCCCTCCATTGGGACACAATCTAGGGAAGTTTCCATATGGGTCATTGACAGGCAACGATGAAGCGGAAATGATCTGATGTCGGTTCGAAATCGGAGCTACCGGTGTGGTTGGACTCCATTGAACATAATTGGTAGAATTCTTCGTTTTTGCTGTTCCTGTATAACATTTCCAATTTGTAAAATCACCCATTTCAAAGTCAAGATTATCTATACATTTTGATGCTACCGCCATAGCTCTGGAGTATGAACCCGAAGGCAAAGAAGTAAAACTATCCGTTGTTGGTGGTGTTGCTGAAGTGGTATCATTAAAATTGACAGCCGGGCCATATATGGGCACAAGAGGTCGCTCTTTGAACGACCAGCTCGTCTGTCCGAAAATAGAATTCGAAATCAGAAGAAACAATATTAATCGTATTAATTTCATTTCGTCGCGCCAGCTTTATAAACTCACAATTAACAATATATTAGACTACAAATAAATCATCAATAGAAAAATCCCAACAAGAAAAAAAATAATCTCAAAATTGCACTAGAGTATAGACACCAAACAAACACCAATTTAAACCAGTCCATCTAATCTCTACGATAGAGATTCTGACCCAAACTCAATTTAAATTCAAAAAAAACAATTATACAGTATGGATTCATGTTGGCACTCTATTAGAATAAATACCTCGTTTTGTAGCAAAAATTAGGATATATCTATGTTAAAAAAATCAACAGATTTTAAACAAACGCATTTATTCAGAACAAGAACAAAATCACATTTATATATTTAAAATTAAAACAGTTATATCATCGACAAAAACAAATAGCAACAACCATATTACCCGTTCATCTATAGTTCCAGCGTACTTCACGGACAAATTCAACTAAACCAACAAAAGCTTTATGGTATAAATTTACCCCGGTATAATTTCTCATAAACATTGAATATATATTCATTCAAATTGAAAATATTTCAAAGAAATGGAAGAGCAAATTCTAAGAAATCACAACCAGTAAGACCTATAAAGAAGAGATTTTCTAGTATTACTAAGTTAGCCAATAATTGTAAGAGGAGCGAATTTTGTTGGTTGCAAAATTGAGACGCGTTAATTTTTATAGGGTTGAATAATATCAATTTAGCTTTGGCTAATTATTTTTTTTTGGGACAGCCTCCAAAACATGGAAGATTTAATCCAAAAATGGGAGTTATTACCGACGTAGCATAAGAAACTAACACAGATATTTTATAGCGAAAATAAAATAGTAATATCTATTTTAAATGAGTTATTTCATACTAAAAAAACAATATCCTCGCACCATAGAATAGGAAATAAAAGCACGTGCCCAACAGTAAAAATTGTAGCAACATTCCAAATACAAAGAAGCCCGCTTAGCAATTTTGCTAAGCGGGCTTCTTTGTATTAATTCCCCAAATTAGTTTATTCTATATGTATACTCGATGCACCTCCATCCAATTTTTTTACAGTTTTAGGAGTTCCTTTGCAATCAATTTCACTGGCACCATAGGCCTCGGCATTGATCGATTCAGAGGCAAAAACATTAGCATGACTGGCTCCGGCCACATAAACCTCGGCTTGATTCGCTTTAAGCTCTGTAGCATTAATTTCACTCGCTCCAAGTCCATTTGCTCTAATTATACTACAATTTCCTTGTAATTCAACCTTAGATGCTCCTTTCACATCCACTTTAAACAACCCATGCACATTCACGTCCAAATTGGCCTGGCTGGCTCCAAGTAGTTCCAGAGAAAAATCAGGCGAAACCAATTTTGATCCACTTTCAATTTTACAAGCTCCTTTGGCAACCAAACTTTTAATTGAATCTGACGAGACATACACTTTGATCGATTTATTTTGAAAAAGGAAGATTTCATCAGAATAGATATGAAGCACTCCATTCTCAACATTCGTTTTTATTTTAGGCAGATATTCCTTCGGGAATGAAACCCTGACTTCTTGAACTGAATCTTGCTTTACAGTCAATTCAATATTACCGGAGACTTCAATAGCATTAAAAGGGTCGCATTTACGAACTTCGTCTTCAAAAGGCTTATTATCATCATTCCATGCAATCGTATACGGATGCCCATCCGAATGTTGAAAATGAATAAGAGTATTAGCACCAACACTGTAGAACATAAACATACCTGCAATCCAAAGAATAAGTACAACCCACGAAGCTGTTCGCGGAGCATCATGTCGCCCTGAAACCAACCGGACAGCCCAATATATCAGCAAGAAAATAGGACAACCAATCACAAGAATCAAGGAAATAATCAGCATAACCATTTTTTCGGGCGAAAAAACAGCCCAGTTGGTAATTATATCAGGCGCAAACCCATTAATCACCGATGGTTCAAAAATCAAGAAGAAAAGTACCAGAATCAATGCTCCAACCAAAACAACTCCCACAAGGCCCAGAACAGCTCCTATAAAGCCAAATACAATTTTAAAGAACCATTTTAAAACGTCTTGTATTTTTTCACCCACAGTGGTCGCAGATTGCTTAAAGCTATCGCTTTCCATGTAGTTTTTTACATTATTTATCTCGGTTTTAATGCTTTCAACGGTTACATCTTCCCCTTGCATCTCAAGACGTTGAGAAGCAGTCAGTGCTGCAGGAGCCACAAACCACACAACAATGTAGATTGGAATAATAAATCCAACGCCTAAAAATACCAATAAAACCAAGAATATTCTGATCCAGGTTACGTCAATGTTAAAATAAGCTGCCAGTCCACCAGCAATTCCACCCAAAATAGCATTCTCCGGATCGCGATAAAACCGACGGGATTTTTGCTGTTGTTGCTTTTTGGTCGATTTAGGCTCTTTAGGTTCTTCGTCTTCATCTGCATATTGACTTGGCTTTCCCATAACTTCAATAATTTCCTCAACATCAGTCAAGTTAACCACATTCTTATTTTTTTGTAATTTCTCGTTGAAGAGTTCAGCAATACGAGATTCAATATCGTTCATTATTTCATTTTTCTCATCATCCGACTGAAAATGCTCGGCAATTTCATGGAGATAAGTCTGAAGCATCTCATAAGCATCGTCATCGATATGAAAAACGATGTTATTCAAATTAACAGTCAATGTCTTTTTCATAATGTTATCATTTTATTTTACTTCTTGCCAATTTTGGTGGAGAAGAAGAATTTGATTAATAAATTTCGATTTGTATAACTACTTTTATTTTCAGCCCTTTAAGCCGCCCCTTCAGTTGAATTTGGCGAGTCTTTTATTTTTCTCACCACATTATTTATTTCCTCCCAGGCACTTTCTAAATCTTCCAGGAAAACAGAACCTTGTTCTGTCATTTCATAGTATTTTCTCGGCGGCCCCTGAGTAGATTCCTCCCAACGATAATCCAACAATCCGCCGTTTTTCAGCCTTGTCAACAATGGATACAAAGTTCCTTCCACAACAATTAATTTTGCCTCTTTAAGCTCCGAGATGATATCGGAAGCATAGGCAGGTTTTTTCCTAAGAATAAGTAGAATGCAATATTCCAGGTAACCTTTTCGCATTTGCGATTTAATATTATCTGCATTCATATCTTTAAGTTTTCAGAGAACAATATTCAATAAACAATTTAAAACACACCAAATGTGCTTGGAGCTTCTTCAACAGAACCGAAGTTCATCTATTTCATCAATTCAAGCAATTTCACCCGAAAGAAATACTCGTATTTAGCTTGTACTTGCTCAGAGAGCACCTGAGTTAAATTGCTTTTTGATTGATACAATTCATACAAAGTGGCTCTTCCTCCTTCGTATTTCTGATTGGTGAAACGATAGGCTTCACGACTGGCAATTTCCGATTTATTAGCAGCATCCCAGCGACTTTTTGCTCCCAAGGCATTATAATAAGCTTGCTGTATCGACTTTTTGAGTTCAAGCTTTGCATTATCTACAGCTATGGAGCTACTTTTCACGCCCAGCTGAGCTGAACGTACACTATTACGGGTCGCAAATTTATTAAAGATGGGAATTTGAAGGTTCAACCCAATTGAGGTACTCATATTATCTTTAAATTGTTGCCCAAAGCTTTTATTTGTGACATTAGAAATATTATAATAATTTGTACCATAGTTGGCACCCAAACTTAAAGTCGGATAATAACTACCCTTGGCCAATAACACATTATATTCGCTGCTTTTTAATCGATATTCCGCACCTTTAATCTCGGGACGATGAGTCAGAGCGCTTTCAATGACTTCCTCTGCAGACAAGAAATGTAAATCAGATTCAGATAAATTATCAGGGGCTACTACATCTAAATCTTCGAAATGATCCAGTTCCATAAACTGAGCCAGATCCAGCAAAGACAATTTCAATGTGCTTTCTGCTCTCAAGCGGCTCAACTCTTCTTTTGATTCCTGAGCAAGAAGTTCATACATTTCACCTTCAGCCATTTTACCAGATGTCACCAACGATTTTCGTTGCTCTATCTTCGTCCTCGTTAATTGAAGTTGGTCATTTGCTATTTGCAACAGCTCTTTATTCAACAATATTTGCAGAAAACCGGCAGCCACATTCACCGTAATATCTTGCTTTATCTTTTGCAAATCAGCTTCAGACGCATACATATCGGCTTTGCTCATATCAATGTTATATTTCATCTTCATGCCGTCAAACAAAGTCAGCCCACTGGACAAGCCGAACGAAGACTGGGACGAATTTACACTCTGATATGTATTATTTGCGTTCAAAGACCGTCCAAAATACCAATTCTGATTTGCCGAACCACTTAAATAAGGCAGCAAATTCTTCCGGGCCTGATCATACGTAATCTCTTTTGACTTTTTAGCTAAAGCTTGTTGTTTTACATTCCTATTATTCGCCACCGCCGTATCAACACATTGTTGCAACGTCCATGGTTTTTGCGCATTGGCCAGAAAAGCTACCAGCAACGCCCCCAAAATCATATATATTTTTGTTTTCATTTTTAATGTAGATTTTACAATACAATTAATTGATAAGCAAAGTAGACATTACTCAGATTACGCATCAATTACTTTTTCTCATCTTTTTTTGCTTCTGGTTTCTTCTCCAGAATTTCAACTCCACGTATTTTATCTTTAACAGTCAAGCCGCTCTTCACTTCTATCTTTACACCATCCGACAAACCTATTTTGATTCGTTTCTTCACAAAAGTCTGAGGTTCTTTAGTTTTCAATACATAAACAAAAGCTGTATCTCCGCCAAACTCAATGCAACTTTCCGGAATGGTAATCACATTCTCTGATTTTGAGAAAATTACTTCTGCATTAGCACTGTATCCGGCTCGAACAAATATATCTTTAGGAATTTTAACAGCTGCTTTCATCTCGAACATGATTGCCCCGTTCTCTTCTTTTCCTTTAGGTGAAACATATTCCAACTTAGCTGTCAGTTTTTGATCTTGCAAGGCGCCAATCGTAATATCCATAGGCATGCCTACTTTGATTTTTCCAACTTCCGTTTCGTCAAGCTTACCCACAAAAAGCATATCACTCATATTGGCTACAGTAGCAATGGTAGTTCCATCATTAAAGTTATTCGACTGAATTACAGAATTCCCAACCTTTACCGGCACATCCAATATAGTTCCATTAATGGTTGAACGGACCAAAGTATTACTGATAGCTGCACTGTTGGTGCTAATTCCATCCCGTGTCAAACTCAGGTTATCTTTAGCCGCTTTCAATTCTTCTTTGTCATTATAAAATTGCAGTTGAGTTTTCTCAAAATCCTCTTTTGAAATTACTTTGTCGGCATATAATTTTGAATCACGGTCGTAATTCTTTTTGGTTTGATCGAACGAGATTTGAGCACGCGAAACCCTGGATTCAGCACTATTCAAGCTCACCATATCCGGTATCACTTTAATTTTAGCGATTATATCACCGGCTTTTACCACATCACCGGCTTCTTTATATACCGCAGCAATAATTCCTGACATTTGCGGTTTAATTAAAATTTCATTTCTCGGATCTACTTTTCCTGTAGCTACCGTTTTCTTATCGATACTGCCAACCGAAACTGCCTCGATCTCATATTTTTTCACTTTAGGGCGAGACTTTTGCCACAAAAACCAAAATGTCCAGAGTACAGCTACGGCTAAGATAACCAACAAAGCAATTTTAAAAATTTTTTTCATAATGTTTCTTTTGAGTTACGACTTACAAGTTACTAGGAAGTAAACGAGTAGACTGAATATTAGTTATTTATTTATTTTTTAACGAGTTATATCTTTTAATGTGCCATTTAATCTTACTTATCGAAAAACGTTTCTTCTTTACTAAAAACCTACCTACGAAGAAAAACAATACAATCAGAATCAGCAGAATAGAAATCGTTGTTCCTAAACCCCACATATTCTTTTCAAAAGTATTGCTACCTATCGAAACCCAGATCAACATACCCGGAATTCTGGACAAGCCGTAGATGAGAAATAATCTGGAAGCTTTTACAGGCGTTAATCCGGCAGCATACATCAATACATCTTTGGGAATGAACGGAATGGAGCAAACAATAAACATCCCGATTGTTCCTTTCGTCGAATTCAGAATTCCACTTAATCTCTCAATCTTCTCTTTTGCAATAAAGTTTGAGATAAAATCAGCTCCAAAAAAACGTGAAATATAGAATACAATTACGGTTCCCAGCATCATACCCAAAAACGAAAGGGCAAAGCCAAGAGGTATTCCATACACAAAGCCACCACAAATACTAAAAAGATCTCCGGGAATAATCACTATTATCACCTGAACCGCGTGCATCAGCACAAAAATCAAAAAACCGGCTCTTCCAAAACCATTTAAATACTCTCGTATATATTCCGGATTCCGGCCATTTTCAATCAACCAAGGTGCTATTTTTATTCCTGCTACTACAATACAGGCGAAAATCAACCCCAGAAATAGCAATTTTATAATCGCCTTTTTTTCAACTTTAAACCGATTCATCTTTACGTCCTCCACTATTTATAAAACACTGGGAAAAAGATTCGCTGAAAATTAAAGACGACACAAAAGCTTACGTTCCTATTCTTCCCTGATAGCTTCAATTGGTTTAATACTCATAGCCCGGTTAGCTGGGATAAAACCTGCCAAAGTTCCAATTATCAAGAGAATTATCATGGCGCCGATAGCTACTCCAAAACTAATTTGCGGATCTTTAAAGAACTGATCTCCATGACTCAGAGCCATTCCAACCAACGAAAGCAGCCCTACACCAAACATCAAACCTGATATTCCGGCTATTAGCGTTAAAATAATGCTCTCACTCAAGATCTGCCAAATAATATTCTGCGGAGTGGCACCCAACGCACGGCGAATTCCAATTTCTTTTGTTCTTTCGCGCACCGTAACCAACATAATATTGCTGACCCCGATAGCACCTGCAAATAAGGTTCCTAACCCAACAACCCAGATTAGTACAGCAATACCAATTCCGAGATACAGGAACATATTAAACTGGTCCTCTATATTAAAACCTCCAACAGCCTTTTTATCTTCGGGAGAAATATTGTGCTTTTCGGCTAAAGCGGCATGTATCTTATCTTCAATCACTTTTACTTTAATTCCAGGCTTAGCAGTAATTGCCATAAAGTGAACTATCTTTCCCTGATTAAATGCCTGCTGCATAGTACTAAAAGGAAGCACAACCGACTCCTCGGCATTTCCGCCAATATTGATATTTGAAGTATGACGCGCAACACCAACCACTTGAAAATAGATCCCATTAACCTGAATATTCTTTCCTAACGGATTTTCATCTTTGGGAAATAAGACCTCATAAACCCGTTCACCAATTACACAAACCTTACGTTTTTCAGCAACATCAATATCATTTATATATCTGCCATAAATCATTTTACTTTCATCAACCTGATTGTATGCAGGATAATTTCCTTTAATTCCATAGCTTCCAACTTTATCATTGCGAGTCACATTATTCGTTTTTCCACCTCCAAAAAGAACCGGAGCGAGATACTGTATTTCTGGAACTTTATTCAGCAGCATTGAAATATCTTCATTTTCCATATTCCAGTTTCTTCCTTTTTTTAATCCTTTGTAAGGTTCGGAAGTTTGCTCGGCCCAAACAAAGCATGAATTGGTTGCAAAACCTTCTATTTGGGAACTCATTCCACGTTGCAACGCTACACCCGCCCCAACCATTACCACCAACATAAACATTCCCCAAAAAACCCCAAAGGCCGTCAACACACTCCTTGATTTATTGTGTGTTATGGTAATCCATATTTCCTGCCAACGATCTAAATCAAACATAAAATTAGTTGTTAGTTACAAATTACTAGTTTCGTAAAATTGTACATGATTAATTGCTAAATCTACTCTTCACGCATTGCTTCTATTGGCTTAATGCGAACCGCCCTTCGGGCAGGCATATAACCCGCAATTACACCTGAGACAATTAAAATTCCGGTTGAAATAAGTACGTATGATAATTCAACTGTTGGATTTTTAAACACCGACATACCATCAGGCGAACCCGCTGCCGATTTTTCCATTATAAAATTGACCAGTTCAGTCAGCCCTATTCCCATCATCATCCCTACGTATCCAAAAATTGTAGTAATTAAAATTGATTCCAGAATGATCGACCGCAGGATAGAAGACGGCGGAGCACCGATTGCTTTACGAATTCCAATTTCACGGGTGCGCTCTTTTACCGAAACCAACATGATATTACTTACTCCCACTATTCCGGCAATCAGCGTAAAAATTCCAATAACCGCAACAAAAAGGGTAATCCCTTGAAATATCTTCATCGTCTCAATATACTGGCGCTGTGAATTCCAAATCCATAAGGCTTGTGTGTCTTTAGGATCAAAGTGCAAGCTTTTTGACATCGTATTTTTTAGTCGGTCATTGAATGCATCGTTTGATTCTTTTGTACCCAATCCATTTACTGTCATAGCAATATTGTAAAACTTCAGATTAGGATTGAAAATATATTGTGCAGTAGAGAATGGTATATAAGCTGTTCCGCTTCCATAACGCTCCTTTTTGGTATTTACCCCAATCACACAAAACATAACATCACCCAGTTTGACATATTTGCCCAACGATGATTTTCCTTTAAACAGAACCTCCTCAATTTTTTTATCCAACACAATGACTTTCTTACTCGACTTCAAGTCCAGTTCATTGATGAAGCGGCCACCGTCAGATTCAAACTTCAGGTTAAACACGTTCTGATAACTTGGATCAACCCCTTTTACAGAATAAGATCCGTATTCGCTGTTGTTTGTTATGGTTAGTTGTTTTTCAATAACACCCGTCTGGTTTTTGGTCTCAACCAACCCTTCATCAATATCTGTAACTTGTTTTTCTGCAAAATTTAAAGAACGGCCGCTTTTCAACCCCTGATAAGGCAGCGAGGAAGTTCCTGACCAGGTTTGCACCGTATTGGTAGCTCTCTCGCTAAAGTTTGAAGTAACTCCGTTTCGCAGTCCATTACCAGCTCCAAGCAGAATTATAAGAATAAATATACCCCACGACACCGAGAGCCCGGTAAGAATGGTACGCAACTTATTGTGCTTTAAGCCGTCCAATATTTCTTGTATGGTATTGATTGTAAACATTTATTTAAAATTGATGGTTTGCAACTGAATTCTTGAATTTATTTTTCATCTCAGCTATCTTATTTTGCGCGATGGAGCCAAAAAGAAATACAGGATTGCCCCAAACGGTATAAAAATCACCATCAAGAGCATCAATAGATTATCATTTCCATTAAACTTGCTATTGAGAATATCTATAATCGCAATCACTGGAAGTAGCAATACGAAAATAAATGCCAAAGGAACAATTAAAAACAAACTGAAGATTCCCATTTTACCTATTATTTAATTGTTATAATTAATTAGTTCTACTGTCCGACTTTTCATATACCGGTTTTTATTTCCTTTCCACTCGTTCAATCAGTCCATCTTTAATATGAATGATTGAATTAGTTTCATCGGCCACCGACTTTTCGTGTGTTACAATAATAGTAGTAAGACCATTTGCATTTAAATCTCCCATTACTTTCATCATCTCCACCGTGGTGATACTATCTAAAGCTCCGGTAGGTTCATCTGCCAATAAAATTTTAGGTTGAGAAATAATAGCCCGGGCAATTGCAACACGTTGCTTCTGACCTCCCGACATTTCATTCGGCATATGAAGGGCCCAATCTCTCAAACCCATCCGATCCAGATATTCCATCGCAATCACGTTTCGCTTTTTGCGACTTACATTTTTATAATAAAGTGGCAAAGCCACATTTTCCAATGCATTTTTAAAATTGATCAGATTAAATGACTGAAAAACAAATCCAATCATTTCATTTCGATAAACCGCAGCTTGTTTTTCAGATAAACCTTTGATAAGGGTATTATTCAAATAATAATCACCTTGATCGTAGTTATCCAAAATGCCAAGTATATTAAGTAAGGTCGATTTTCCTGAACCTGAAGCTCCCATGATGGAAACATATTCTCCGTCCGAAATATGCAAATCAATTCCTTTGAGAACGTGCAACGAGGCTTGCCCCATATCGTACGTTTTGTTGATGTTTTTAAGTGTAATCATTCTTAATATAAAGTTTGAATGTTTTGAATGCGCTACTGTTAGACTATAAACTACAGACTTTTATGAATCACGTTGCAAATATATGTTATCTAACAGTACTATGCAATACATAGTACTGTATTTTTCGAAAAACATTTAATTGAGATGAATTTAATCGCATATTTATTAGACGATTATATAGAACAAAAAAGATTCGTCATTAACATTATTTAACCATAAAAGCTATTTATAATTCTACAAAAGAATCATAAATAGCTTTCCAAAAAAGAGTAAAAGTTGTCATTTCATACAACTTTACAGTAAAGTTTACAGATTTTCTACTGCTTCCACTTTATATCCGGCTTGTTTCAATTGTAATAGCAAGCCTGTTTCGCCAACCAGATGCATACAACCAACAACCACAAAACAAGATTGTTTTGTCAGTAGAGCAGGCAATTGCTTCAGCCAATTTGCATTTCGGTTGTCATACAATGGTTTTCTTTCTGCAGGGGTCAAGTCATCATCTTCTTTATCAAGGTCTTCGATTTTCTTCAAATTACCTGCCAGGTAAGCTTCATTTAAGCGCTTATAAAGATCAATTCCTTTTTGTTTATCTTTTACTGATTTAACCAGAATCTCAACCTGGCGGTTCAAAGGCAAAGAATCAAACATAATGGCCGATTGCAGCTCAATTGTTTCCAATCCAATGACAGACTTATTGTTCTCTTTAGCCTTCTTTTGAAACACAACGTCTACAGCTTCCGGTTGTTTATCTATGTTTTGCAACCGGAAATAAATAAGGCTGGCATACATGGTTTGCAGCAACATCGGCTTAAAAGCCCCCAACTGATCCAACCCGACTCCCATTAATTGTTTAAACTCATTATCAACCAAAGCATAATCATCAGTATTGAGCATTTGTTTAATATTCTTACCCGGCATCACAGCACTTTGCATAATTTTAGCTTGCATAGAAGTCACATCGGTCATATCCATTTCGCCTACAACAGCGTCGGTCTGACTCACAAGACCCAACATTTTATCAAAGTTTTTAATTCGGTCTTTCTCAATCAAATGGTGGGTTCCAAACAAATAACTCGGTTTTGATAAACCCTTGCCCGAAATTTTCCACAGCAGTTGAGCACTGGCAGGTAAAGCAAAAAACAAGGCAATACAGACCGAAAGAAGAATTCTCGTTTTCATTGTTGAGTGTGTTTATTGATCAAAGCAAGCAATTCAGCATGAGCTTTCGATATATATCAGTGGGCAAAAATTGATTTATCTTGTCGCGCCCCATTATTTGGCACGCTCCCTTTTTTAGCCGTTTTATCTTCTTCTTTAAATAAAGATATTGCATTCGGATCGTTAGTATAATAAAACGTCTCGTATTTACGGGAATAAGCTACTGGCATTTTAAGGGCATTCAATTCTTCAATAAGCACATACAATTTGGCACGGTTGACACCCAGGCGTTCTGCCAGTTTTTTAGGCGATCCGGTTTGCCGCTGCTGGATAAGCCTGTGGAGTTCTTCTACACAATTTAAGTTTTTGAGAAAATTCATACAATGTCATTTAGATTAATGTGTGTAACAGATAGAAAATAGAATAAAAACAGCTCTAAACAGAGCCTTACGAAAGTGTGCAATTGACGCTATTTATCACCAAACAAAAGCAATTTATCACACATAAATATTATTTCGTAATGTTTCGAAAGAATATTCTGCAAATTTAACCACAAAAACAATATTATCCAAACATTAACTGGAATAATTACCGGGCATGACAATTCTTAACTTTCATTATTCCAAAGAGCAAAACAAATCAGTCGGGGCATTTTTCTATATCCACTGCTAATCCCCAAAGACTCTTGTTTTCTCTATTTAATTATCACGATTAGATTTGCAAGAAAACAGATTCTACTTTAATGAAATCGACATTGATAATTTTAAAGCCAAATTATCGGAAAAATTACCCAAACCATAACTGCCATAGCGATAAAACCCTCCCATACCGAGGTTGAAATAAAACAGGTTAAGGTATTTAATCTTGATTATATTATTAATTATAAAACCCGACTCCAGGTATATTTTATCCTGCGTTTTAAAATCAATTTCATGATCAAAAGCATCCCTAAGTCCGCCCCAGCCCGAATTCTGAACAATTATAAACTGAGGTTTGAATCTTTTGGTATTAATCAGCAGCGAACCAAAGTTATGAGAATAAAACAGACGAACATATTTGTCGGAAAGAAACTCATAGGGTCTCATGGCCTGAAAGCTATTGTTTATCAATAAAGGCATGTCGGAGTCTTTACTCCCTTCACCCGTAAAGAGCAAGCCATAAGGCAAACTTCTGTCAATAAAGCCAGAGGCCAGTCTAAACGTAGATTGCCCAATTCGTCCATTATAGGCCGTAAAGTCAATGGTTGTTTCTATGCAGTTATACTTATAGCTGCTTTTATTAAACAAACTGATTCCTCTTTTGTATGTGAGATTAAATACCGGATTTCCTTCAAAGTTCACAACTCGTTGTCCTCCGAATGTTTCCAGTTCTTCGCCATAGGCATACCGGGCAGAAACCTGCACCTCGTCCGCCTTATAATTAGTCAATGTCACACCTTTGAAAGCATAAATGTAAGTCGGATTCAAATCCTTCAGACTTAGTGATATTGTAACTTTCAGAAAATGAAACGGCCTGAAACCTAACTCCGCTTTTTGCTCCACGCTCTCATCGTAGCGCGAACCTATATATGTACGAAGATAATTGTTCAGCGAGAGTAACGATTTATCATTGCTCAGATCAGCTCCCACCTCCTTTAAATTATGCTGATACGATAGTTTCAGTTGCCACTCACGGTATTTATTTAAATCAACTACCAGCTGCCCACCGAATTTCATTTTTTGATCTTTAAAACCATATCCGGCAAAACCTACCAACGATACTGTTTTCGATATGCCATCGTTAGTGTACAAGCCCAGCCCCCACCGCGAACCTTCGTACTTATTATAACTATAAAGACTATTAATATCCACATCAACCCATCCTACCGGAATCCGCCCAATCATTAAACTTGGGATAAGCTTAGTAAAACGATCATAGTGTCTTTTATTGCCGATACTGTCTAAAATATGATAGGTATTTTTCTCTCTGAACGTAAGAGAATCGGGACGAGCATCGGTCAATATCTTAGCAATGTTTTTCAACGAAGCTTCATCCAGATACAGCTTTTCAAGGCTTGCCTTTTGGTTATGCGTATCAGTATTATACCTAACGCTATCTATGTTGGAAGTAATAAGATAAACAGGATATGCATTCGCTTTTTTACTTACCCTCATATTCACCCACCCTATTTCTTCGTCCAGCTTTGTGGGAAACCATCTATTATTTATGTATTCATAATCCTGCCGGAATTTAAAATTGACCAATCCTTTATCAACCGGTTCAACTATTATATGCTGAATGGCATAAGCATTGGAACTGATAAATAACTGCCCCTTTAAACCGTTGAATTTTGTCCCTTTCTTTGGATGAAAATTAATTACAAAAACAGTATCCGAAGCATCGGTATAACTACCATCGAGCTCAAAACTGTAAGCACTCAAACAACCGTCGGAAACCGGACTTAGACATTCCGAAGCCGATTTATCATCATTGAAAGGTATTGCAAACAAAGAAATACTATTGTTGTAAAACGAGAGAGTATGGTGAAACAGTGTTGCAAAAGTCTGAACAAACAGCGGATCTTTGAACCCGGATGTTTTCTGAGCTATAATTTTGTTTTCAACATGCTTATTTTGTTTCGAAACCGACATTACACACTCCGAAATAAAAGGAGCACTCTTCGTCAAACGTCTGTTTTTATTGATAGCCAAACTATCCTGCGAACTTGCGTTATCCGACAATTTTAGATCCATCATTGTTTTCACATAACATCGGTACCCGTATTTGTCATAGTTCTCAAAATTATTTCGGGTCTTGTTGACCAGCACATTTCTTATAATGCGGATAGCAGGATTATTAGCGGGTGTAATCACTACCCCGTTTATTTCCTGCACAGCAGTTTCCAGTTCAACCACTACGGTTGCAGGTATGTTTTTCAACGAAAGCTGAACTTTATTTTGTTTGTACCCTACACACGAAACCGTAAGACCACTTATATCTGCCTCATCTATTGCGAATCGCCCATGGATGTCGGCTATCACAGCTTTCTGAAGTGAGTGTGTCTGATAAACCACAGAGGCAAAAGGAACAGCTAGTTTAGAATCCTTTTCTATAATCTTTCCCATTAACCGTGTTTGTGATGAAAGCTGATATATTATTCCAAAACTAAAGAATAGAACCAAATAAAGTGTTCTTATTGAAATATGCCGGGATAAAATCATTGTTTTGATCTGTGAGTTACTTGTTGAATCAATGTATGGAGTTTTTCCATACGGTAAATGTTTTGTTGGATATTCATATTATTGATCACGCTCAAAAGTCATCAACCGACACTAATTAGTGTCCCGGAAGCACTCCGGAGTGTCTTTTTGCACTCCCGACTGCTATTTTACCCTAAATAAAAAGAGCCCCCCAGGTGAGTTTATCTTCTTGCATCGTTACACAACGGGTTGCGTAGCCGCCGCATCGGTTTTCGATTTGGCTTTTTTGAAAAACACGACCAGGTCATCATAAATGGCACTCATGCCCGCAACCTTATCTTTGTTTTGTTTCACAGAAGATTTCTAACTTATCTAAATTTGAGGGCATAATACTATACAAATATTGTACAGACTTTACAATTTTCTACCAACCAACTGCTAATGCACCCAAAAGCAGCTCAAAAAAAACTCATTCCAATTGAGTTAAATTCGAACATAAAAATAGGAGTATAAATCTCAACTTCCAAATTTTACCTAAAATAATTTTGGACATTGCTTTTCTCAACAGCCTCAAGAACAAGAATGTACAAAATGAAATATCACTATTTTTGGACATTGGATTTTAGCTGCATAAAAAACCGGTAAAATTGGCAATTTTAAGCAAGAGGAGGCCGCAAGAAAATGATTTCTTGATAGAAAGAGAGGAACACCTTTCGAATCAAGGACAAAGCACAGCAAAAAATGGTCTTAGCGAAAAAGAATAGAGAATTTACATGAGTTCAGAGCGACGAATTTATCTTATCCCAGGTACGTTGGATCAGCTCTTCGGTTTGTTCAGGGCGGAAGAAATTCATATCAATCGGCTTATGAATGCGCATTTCAATCACACCCGGAGTTACATGCGGAGAATTGCGCTTCATCCGTTCAAAACTACCCTTCAGGGTCACTGGCACTATCGGCAGCGATAAATCTGCAGCAATTTGAAAAGCACCCCGTTTAAATTTCCCCATTTCGCCCGTATAAGTGCGGGTTCCTTCCGGAAAAATAACTACCGAGATGCCATTTCTCAGTTGAGATTCGGCCTTCTGGATGCTGGCTTTGGTTGCTAAAGGATTAGTCCGGTTGACAAATATGTGACCGGCTGCCTCACAGGCTTTGCCCACAAAAGGAATCTTCCGAAGTTCCAACCGCATCATCCATTTAAATATATAAGGCAACCAGCCATACACCACAAACACATCAAAGATACTTTGGTGGTTCAGCACAAAAACGTATGATTGGCAAGGATTCAAAACACCTAATCCATAAACTTTGACACGAACAAAACATAATTTGCAAATAACCCTCCCCCACCAGCGGGCCGGATAATACGAAAGTCTACTGTTAGGCAAAAAGGGAGAAAGAATAATAGTGGCAACCGCCACCAGTATAGTTATGACGGCTATAATCGGGTAAGCTATAATCCAGAGATAAATCAGAAAAAAAATTGGTCTTTTCGGTTTCATAAGCACATTGCCAAAGTGAAGTTATAAAAAAATCGAAAAAGAGAAATACAATCAGACAGCACTGATCTCGTTCCACAAAGTTAATATAAAATTCATTTCAACCAACTCCGCCAAAAACAATTTTCACCTGTTTGTAATTTGCTTTTCAATTGCCCGACGAAACTCTCAAAAAATATTGACCAGATTATTTTATCAAGAGCTTCATAAGAATTCTTCTGCTTCCCGATTAATTCTCACTTTACCCCATTGGCTGACAAACAAGCCAATTACAACAATAAAGATTCCAATCCATTTACTCACAGTCAGCAGTTCATCCAAGATAACCCAAGATAGGATAGCAGTAAAAACAGGGATCAGATTCACAAACACATTTGTTCGCGTCACCCCAACCTTCCTCACGGCTCCCGCAAATAGCACAAAAGCAATAACCGAGGCGAAAACCGATAACATCAGTAACGCTGTGAGCGATTCGGCACTAACTTTCAAGGTACTGATCGAAGAATAACCGGTCAGGAAAAATGTAGGAATAAAAAACAACAAGCCCAATGAACTTTGATAAAATATCACGCTCATATTGGAATAGTAGGTAGGTATTTTACGCAACACAGTGGCATAACAGATAGCTGCAAACACTGCAAGAAAAAGCAATGCAACACCCAATGGATTGACTCTAAAGCCGCCACCCGGTTCATATATAACAAAAAAGACTCCCACCAACGAAACTACGATACCAATAATATTCGAAAGCCCGATCTTTTCCCGCAAAATCACAAAAGCCAGCATGGGAGCAAAAAGTGGAATGGTCGAAACAATTACCGCCGCCAAGGTTGATTCCACCATAGTTAATCCGTATGTTTCACCCACATAATACAGAAATGGTTCAAAAAAAGCCAGCATTACAAACCACTTGATATCTTTCTTCCGGAGTTTTTGCAACTTCCCTCTTGATCTGGCTACAACAAGCAGAAGCAGGGATGCAATAGCCAATCTCAATGTAATCAAAGTCATCGGATGGAAAGAGTGGATAGCCACACGCGTCCAAATAAACGAAAATGACCAAAAAACCATCGATAGCACAATGGCAGTATAAAGTTTGATTGAGTTGAGCATAGGCAAATAGGTAGAATAAATAGTGGGCAGTAAGTAGTTTTTAGCAAGAAGTAAAAAGTCACTAGCTTTTTTCATAAAAAGCTAACTTTGATCAGGAGTACGATTGATTTAAATCAAAAAAACTTTCTTTGTCAACTACTAACTTCCCACTACCGACCAAGAATAATTTGTTTCAAATCGGCATGGATAGTTTCCCATACCTTATCAGTCATTTTAGCACCCAATACTTCAACCACATTGCCAGAAACCAGCGAACCTATTTTTCCACAGACTTCGAGGGAATAATTACTGGCCAATCCGAACAAGAAACCTGCAGCATACAAATCGCCCGCTCCGGTTGTATCAACACAATTAGCCAATCTGGGCTTAACTTGTACTATCTCATTATTCGACTTGATTAACGAACCATCTTTCCCTACTTTTACAATCGCAATTTCGCAATGTTCGGATATGCTATGCAATGCTTCTTCCGGTTCATGGCCTGTATAAGCACGTGCTTCTTCTTCATTTGCAAAAACGATATCAACAAATTCACGTACAATTTCGTGTAAAAAATCAAGATTAGACTCCACGACATTATAACTGGCCAGGTCAATAGAAACTTTCAGCCCCTCCTGTTTAGCAAGGCGAACGGCTGTGCGAATCAAATCATGGTTTTGAACTAAATATCCTTCGATATGAAAAATATCATATCCGGTAAACATGTCGGCGGTCAGGTCAGCGGCTTCCAGTTCGCAGGCTGCACCCAGATAAGTGCAAAGTGTCCGTTCACTATCTGGCGACACTAATACCGTACAACGGCCTGATGGTGTATCGCTCAACAGAAGATGTGGCTTTACCCCATTGCTAATAGAATCGTTAGTAAAAAACATCCCAATATCATCACGTCCGATCTTTCCTACAAACCCGGCATTCATTCCAAGCCTTGTAATACCATTAATGGTATTGGAAGCCGATCCTCCGGTAGCCATTTTTTTCTCAAAATTGGTTACCGAGGCATTGATTTCTTCAGCTCTTTCTGTGTTTATCAACTCCATCCCACCTTTCAGCAAATTCAGGGAGGATAAAACCTCATCGGTATCTATTTGCAATAATATATCAGTCAGAGCATTACCCATTCCCAGTATTTTTCTCATAAATTAATCTTTATTTTTTCTGCAAAGATATTGCATATTTCAGGAAAAGCCATTACTTTTGCAGCGCATTTGACAAAAAAATGCGTTGCAAAATTCTTCCTTAGCTCAGTTGGTTAGAGCATCTGACTGTTAATCAGAGGGTCCTTGGTTCAAGTCCAAGAGGGAGAGCAAAGAGTCGTAGCAATGCGACTCTTTTAATTTTCGAGCAAACTGCAAATTCTTTTGCAACAGCTATTGCAGCAATGCAAAAAAATCATTACTTTTGCGTTGCATTTGAGAAAAACATGCACAACAACATTCTTCCTTAGCTCAGTTGGTTAGAGCATCTGACTGTTAATCAGAGGGTCCTTGGTTCAAGTCCAAGAGGGAGAGCAAAAGCCACTACAACACTGTAGTGGCTTTTTTATTTTCAACGACTTGCGCTAATCGAACAAAAGCAAACACAAATTGTTTTTAATCAAAACTAAAACAAAACATCATGAAACTAAACATTGCATCACTCTGTTTATCATTATTTTCAATATTTGGATTAAGCGGACAAGAAAAAAGTCCTGCGCAAAATTTCTATCAATATAAAGCAAAACTGATAGATGGAAAAGAAATCAACATGAAGAATTATGAAGGGAAAGTAGTTCTTATTGTCAATACAGCCAGCAAATGCGGATTTACCCCACAGTACGAAGGACTGGAAAGTCTTTTCAAGAAATTTGGCTCAAAAGGACTTGTCATCCTCGGATTTCCATGCAATCAATTTGCTGGACAAGAGCCGGGCAGCGCGGAAGAGATTTCTAAATTCTGCACCCTCAATTATGGGGTAACTTTTCCGATGTTTTCTAAAATAGAAGTAAACGGACCAAATGCAGATCCTCTTTACAAGTATTTAAAAAATGCCTTGCCAGGAACTTTAGGGAATGAAATCAAGTGGAATTTCACGAAATTTCTTTTGGACAAAAATGGAAAACCGGTTAAACGATATGCACCAACCACTAAGCCCGAGGATATTACAACTGATATTGAGAAATTATTGTCTGAGAATTGAGTGCTAAAAAAGACTTGACAAAAAGAATAGTCAGCAGCCTATTTACAACACAATAACCCATAAGAACTAAAAACGGTCATCTGAATTGAATATTCAGATGACCGTTTTTGATTAGGATCTTACCAACCCTATCTTATTTTGAAATATAGTTTACAATCCACTCACCCACTTCAGTGGTTTTATAAGGAGTTCCATTGTCAGCAATATCTTCTGTAACTATACCTGCAGACATACTTGCAGCAACAGCTTCACGAATCAGCGCTCCTTCTGCAACCATTCCAAACGCATATTCAAACATTAAGGCAGCCGACAATATGGTAGCCAAAGGATTGGCTATATTTTTACCTGCCGCTTGCGGATATGAACCATGAATTGGCTCAAACACCGAAGTATGTATACCAACCGAAGCAGAAGGCAACATCCCCAGCGAACCGGTAATAACCGAAGCCTCATCAGTCAGGATATCTCCAAAAAGATTTTCGGTCACCAACACATCGAAACTTTTAGGCCATTGAATTATACGCATAGCCGCATTGTCGACAAACATATATTCTGTTTCAACATCCGGATATTGAGGAGCAATTTCTTGGGCTATTTGGCGCCACAGACGTGAAGTCGCCAAAACATTTGCCTTATCCACAACAGTCACCTTTTTATTTCTTTGACCCGCATATTTATAGGCTAAATGCAAAATACGTTCAACTTCTTCACGGGTATAAACACAGGTATCGTAAGCTGTATTTCCATCCTCGCTTCTGCCTTGTGGCCGGCCAAAATACATCCCTCCTGTTAGCTCTCGAATACACATAAAATCTGCTCCGTCAACTAAATCTGCACGAAGAGGAGATTTATGTATCAATGAAGGGAAAGTTGATACTGGACGAATATTAGCATAAAGTCCTAAATCTTTACGCATTTTCAACAAACCTTGCTCAGGGCGAACCTTAGCAGACGGATTATTATCATATTTAGGATCACCAATTGCTCCAAAAAGAACTGCATCCGATTTCATACACAATTCGTGAGTAGCCTGAGGGTAAGGTTCGCCAACAGAATCAATAGCGCACGCACCAACAATTCCGTATTCGTAAGTCAAAGTGTGACCAAATTTAGCACAAATAGCTTTAGTTACATTTAAAGCTTGTTCCACAATTTCCGGTCCGATTCCATCGCCAGGAAGAACTGCAATATTCAATTTTTTTCCAGTTGTAGCAGAAAATTTTGTTTCGTTCGTATTTTTTGAAATTTCCGACATATTATATTTTTGTTTTAATATTTTTATTCATTTCGATCAATTAATTCCTATTTTTAATATAACTATTATTATCTTTGCATAATCATAACTTTAAAACTAACATTAAATGATTTACGTACTAATTACACTTGGAGCGTTTATTTCAATCATAACAACAGCTATTTTTAAATCGATTACACCTAAATCTAAATATCAGAATCTAAAAAGAGCAATTGTTATTATTATTTCATTTGTTATTTTTGTTGGTTTGTGTGTGTTTTTACTCAAGGAAAAAGGTTACCAATAATTGCAGGCAGCTAATCTATAATATTCAACATTTTTATTGTTGCTTTTATTGCAGCTACTGTTTGGTCACCATCCAATCCTCGTGTTTTAAAAACTTTTTCTTTGAATCTCCATGTTATAATTGTTTGAACAAATGCGTTGGTTTGTCCCCCGGGAGGAATCACAACCACATAGTCTAACAATTCTGGTGTTGGTTTATTCAGCTTTTTATAAATTTTCCACATGGCTTTTGATACGGCATTGTATTGCCCATCTCCGGAGGCCGACTGCTCATAAACACTCCCATTGATTTCCATCTTTACAGCAGCCATTGGTCGCAGACCGTGAGTCAAAGACAGCGAATAGTTCAATATCTTGACAACTTGTTCCTCCTGCTCATTCTTCAGCACATCAGAAACGATATAAGGAAGTTCATCCAGCGAAACCATTTCTTTTTTGTCACCCAGTTCAATAACACGCGCTGTAACACGTTGCATCATTTCATCATCGAGTTCAATTCCGAGTTGTTGAAGATTCTTTAATATATTAGCTTTCCCTGACGTTTTTCCAAGAGCATACTGGCGCTCACGGCCAAATCTTTCAGGCAATAAATCGTTATAATACAGATTCTTCTTATTATCACCATCGGCGTGAACCCCGGCAACCTGCGTAAACACATTTTCGCCAATTACAGGTTTGTTATGCGGAATACGGATTCCGGAATAAGTTTCCACAACTTTGCTTACAGCGTTTACTTTATCTTCTTTTAGATCTGTCTGAACATTCAAATGATCATGCAATACAGCCAACACACTCGACAATGGCGCGTTTCCGGCACGCTCGCCCAACCCATTAACCGTTACATGAATACCCTTTACTCCTGCTTTCACAGCTTCAAAAACATTAGCTACCGCTAAATCGTAATCATTATGGGCATGAAAATCAAAATGAACATCAGGATAACGGGTAATCATTTTATTACAAAAATCGTAGGTTTCCGCCGGATTCAAAATTCCTAATGTATCCGGCAGCATAAACCGCCTGACATTTTCATCTTTCAATGAATCAACCATAAAGTAGACGTAATCTTTGGACTCGCGCATACCGTTTGACCAATCTTCAAGATAAACATTGACCGAAATACCCATTTCTTTTGCATCGATCAACAATTGCTTAATATCAGCAACATGCTGTTCGGGCGTTTTTTTCAATTGATGTGTACAATGTTTCAGCGAACCTTTGCACAACAGGTTTAGCACAGTGCAACCCGCATTCTGAATCCACTCAAGCGACAACCGGCCATCAACAAACCCAAGTACTTCGATTTGATCAATGTGTCCATGAGCTCTCGCCCATTGCGCAACCCGTTTCACCGAAATAAATTCACCCTCAGACACCCTGGCCGAAGCTATCTCAATCCTGTCAACGCATAGCTCCTCCAACAAAAGCCGGGCAACGCTCAACTTTTCTTGTGCTGCAAAAGAAACCCCCGATGTTTGTTCTCCATCGCGGAGCGTGGTATCCATTATTTCTATCATATTCAATTTGACAATGTGGTTGTGGTAATGTGATGATTAGTCGATGTGACAATGTAATGATATAATGATTGGTTGATGCAACAATTAATTATCACATCAACCAGCCATCACATCAAATTCTTGTAGCTTCGTATGCTTCGATTTGAGCTTTTTTAGTCAGCAAATAATCAATATCATCTAATCCGTTAAGCAAGCATTCTTTTTTGTAGGCGTTAATTACAAAAGTCTCCGACTTTGCTGTTGCGTTATTTGTAACTGTCTGATTTGTCAAATCAATTGTCAAAGTAGCCTTTGAATCAGCATTAACAGAGGCAAAGATTTCAGCTAAGAAATCAGCAGACACAACCACAGGAAGAACTCCATTGTTCAATGCATTGTTTTGAAAAATATCGGCAAAAAAGCTGGATACAACAACCTTAAAGCCATAGCCATCAATAGCCCAAGCAGCATGCTCGCGACTTGAACCCGAACCGAAATTCTTACCGGCGACCAATATTGACCCACTAAAAGTTGAATTATTCAAAACAAAATCAGCTTTAGGACTTCCATCTTTGTTGTAACGCCAGTCGGCAAACAGGTTATCACCAAAACCATCTTTGTTAGTCGCTTTCAAGAAACGAGCCGGTATAATTTGATCTGTATCCACATTTTCAATTGGAAGTGGCACTACAGTTGAAGTTAATTTTATAAACTTTTCCATTGTTTTACTTTGTTCTAATGTTATTTACGTGGATCTGTTATTTTTCCGGTGATAGCAGCAGCAGCAGCCACAAGCGGACCAGCCAAAATAGTGCGCGCTCCAGGTCCCTGACGACCTTCGAAGTTACGGTTTGATGTTGACACAGCATATTTCCCGGCAGGAACTTTATCGTCGTTCATAGCCAAACATGCCGAACAACCCGGTTGGCGTAAAGCAAAACCAGCTTCGGTAATAATATCGAATAAGCCTTCTTCACGAATTTGTTTTTCAACCATCCAACTTCCCGGAACTAACCAGGCCACCACGTTATCCGCTTTCTTTTTACCTTTTACGTAGTTGGCAAACACGCGGAAATCTTCAATACGTCCATTGGTACAACTTCCAAGAAAGACATAATCAATAGCTTTACCTTCCAGTTTTTCACCTGGCTGGAAACCCATATATTCCAATGATTTCCGGAACGAGATACGTCCGGCTTCATCTATATCATCCAATGTCGGGATAGCTTCCTTAATACCCATTCCCATACCCGGATTAGTTCCGTAGGTAATCATCGGTTGGATATCGGCAGCATCGAACGTCAGTTCTTTATCAAATACGGCGCCTTCATCGGTTTTCAATGTTTTCCAGTAAGCAAGCGCTTTATCCCATTCTGCACCTTTCGGAGCAAATTCACGGCCTTCAACATAATTGAAAGTAGTTTGATCAGGAGCAATAAGGCCACCGCGCGCACCCATTTCGATAGAAAGGTTACAAACAGTCATACGTTCCTCCATAGACAAATTGCGAATAGCTTCGCCGGCATACTCAACAAAATAACCTGTTGCACCACCGGTAGTCAGCTTCGAAATCATGTAAAGAGCCAAATCTTTCGCAGTAACGCCTTCTCCAAGTTTACCATTGAAAGTAATACGCATAGTTTTCGGACGGGTTTGCAAAACGCATTGTGTTGCTAACACCATTTCCACTTCACTGGTACCAATTCCGAAAGCAATTGCTCCAAAAGCACCGTGAGTTGACGTATGACTATCACCACAAACAATAGTAGCACCCGGATGAGTAAATCCATTCTCTGGGCCAATAATGTGAACTACACCATTTTTAATATGTCCGAGAGGGAAATACAAGGGCAAATTAAACTCCGCTGCATTTTTTGCAAAAGTATCCAACTGATTTTTCGAAACCGGGTCTTTTACCGGTTGATCCTGATCAATTGTCGGGGTGTTGTGATCGGCAGTCAATGTTGTTTTCTCAGGACGAAATACTTTTAACCCGCGTGCACGCAATCCATTGAATGCTTGCGGACTGGTTACTTCGTGGCAAAAATGACGATCGATATACAACTGAGTTGGTCCGTTTTCGACCGAGGATACTACATGTGCATCCCAGATTTTATCAAATAATGTTTTCATATTTTTTATTTCACAAATTTATTTATAGCATTAATATAAGCTTCAACCGAAGCAGCAACAATATCGGTATTAGCGCCGAATCCATAATAAACCACACCTTCGTATTCAACCTGCATATGTACTTTTCCCATATCATCGCTTCCTTTATTCATCGACTGAATAGTAAATTCCTGCAAGGTCATCGTACGTCTGATAATTTGTTTCAGTGCCTTGATAGCTGCATCTACCGGACCATTTCCCGTGGCAGCCGCTTCAAATTTCTCATTTGCAATAATGATTCCAATGCTTGCAATAGGTTTGATTCCCACACCCGAAGTCACTTGCAGATAATCCAATTTTATCCGTTGTTTTTCGCTACGCTCCAGTCCGGCAATCAACAAAACATCATCATCGTTGATATCTTTTTTCTTATCGGCCAGTTTTAAGAACTCTTCATAGATCACATCCAATTTCCCATTCTCGACATCAACACCTAAGACACCTAACCGGTGTTTCAGCGCGGCACGTCCGCTACGGGCAGTCAATACGATAGAGTTTTCGTCGATACCCACATCTTTCGGATCCATGATTTCGTAGCTTTCGCGGTTTTTCAAGACGCCATCCTGGTGAATTCCTGAAGAATGGGCAAACGCATTACGACCTACAATTGCTTTATTTGCCTGAACAGGCATATTCATCAATCCAGAAACCAACCGGCTTGTAGAATAGATTTTTTGAGTATTAATCCGAGTCTCGATATTCAAACCTTTGTGGCATTTCAGAATCATAGCTACTTCTTCAAGCGAAGTATTTCCGGCACGTTCGCCAATACCGTTCATAGTTACTTCCACCTGGCGGGCACCATTCATAACTCCTGAAATAGTATTGGCAGTTGCCATTCCCAAGTCGTTATGGCAGTGGGTAGAGATAATAGCATTGTGCACTCCATCTACATTTTCCATCAGGAATTTGATTTTATCTCCAAATTCCCAAGGCAAACAATAGCCGGTTGTATCGGGGATATTCACTACGGTGGCTCCTGCTTTGATGACCGCTTCAACCACACGGGCCAAATACACGTTGTCCGTCCGTCCGGCATCTTCGCAATAGAATTCAACATCTTCCACGTGCTTTTTTGCATATTTTACGGCTGCAACGGCACGTTCCAAGATTTCGTCCTGATTGGAGTTGAATTTGTGTTTAATATGAAACTCTGATGTTCCGATACCGGTATGGATTCGTTTGTTTTTAGCATACTTGAGTGCTTCGGCTGCTACATCAATATCTTTTTGAACTCCGCGCGTCAACGCACAAATTGTTGGCCAAGTTACTGCTTTGGATATTTCGACCACCGAATTAAAATCGCCCGGGCTCGAAATAGGAAAACCAGCCTCAATTACATCTACACCCAACGTTTCGAGTGCCTTTGCCACCTGAATTTTTTCAACGGTGTTCAACTGGCAGCCGGGAACTTGCTCGCCGTCGCGTAATGTAGTGTCAAAGATAAATAATCTATCCATACTCTTAAATATTGATCTCTAAACCCCGAAAGGGAATGAGAGAATTGTTTATTACTTCTATTTTTTCTTATATCCCAATTCTTTCTTCAGCATAGAGATCGGGGTTGTATCAAAAAAAAGCCTTCCACACCGAAGTGAGAAGGCTTTATATATTCATTGAATTAACTACATACCAAACTCACTTCTACTTGTTTTGCAAGAGAATAATAATGCCGAGTAGGAGGATATGTAAGTAATTTTTGTTCATTGTTTCTTTCCAAATGCGCTGCAAAGATACTGCATTTTTTTAAACCAACAATACGAAGTGAAAATAATTTGATATTTTTTCTTACGATTCAAAATAAAACGCACGAAAAATAAGCTATTTCAATATAATTATTCGTGAATTGCTGAAATTTCCAAGTTTATCTCTCCAAATTCTATCATAGCGTTAAACAAGCAGATGTTCTGAAAGTTCACTAGTTCAGCGGGTTTTATGTCTTTTTCGATCAATTTGCCTTCTGAGATCAGATGTGCACGGTTAGTTCCATACAACAATGGAATGCGTGGCGTATACCAGTTTTTCCCATCAAAAAGGGCAATGTTACAATACGAAGTATCGGTCAAGAATCCGTTTTTTACCAACAAAACGTCATCACACTCGCCACGCTGTGCGAAAGCTGCATCATATTCACTTCGGTTTTCCGGTTTGTACGCAAGACTTTCAATTGTTGTTTCGACGAGTTTCAATGTCCGGATTTTCCGTCTGACATAAGGGGTGAATTCCACCAGCTCCACATAGCTGTCGTACAACACACGGCATTTAAAAATACCTTTTTGAGGAATACCGTATTGGTTTATCTGTTCAAGCAGGTTGATGGGCTCTTCATCCGGATAGTGAATTTCAAAAGCTTTATTTACGCGGTCTTGATGAAATTTCAGACGATAAACTGCACCATCTTTTATTTTGATTGATTCAACAAATGGGGACATATACTTTCTGATTTAGTTCTTGATATTCTTTAATTAGTTCGCTCCGGGATGTGATTCCACCTCCACTTTTAAAGATTAGCTTATCACCTTGTTGCTCTACAAACCGTATCATCACTGCCGAATTGAGGTTTTCACCATCAAACCAACCGCAAATGCCGGTATAAAAACCGCGGTCGTATCCTTCGGCATGTTCAATTATTTCCAATGTTTTTTGTTTTGGAGCACCACAGATAGAACCTGCAGGCAGCAAAGCAAATAAAATATCGCCCAACCGTTCCCGGTAATTTTCGGGTAACCGACCGGAAATTTCCGAACTCACTTGCAACAGGTCTTGCTTATTGGTCGTGAGTTTGTCGATATACCGATACCGTTTTACTGCCACTTCAGAGCTCACCAAACTAAGATCGTTTCGGATCAAATCCACTATCGTGGCATGTTCGGCTTTTTCTTTCGGATCATTCAGTATGATTTGTTCCGCGTGTTCAACATTTGCATCAATCGTTCCTTTCATTGGATACGAAGAAATCGTTTGGCCTTCAATCCGCACAAATGTTTCGGGCGAAAGCACCGTAAATTGCCCATTAAGCCAGAGTTTATATTTAGCCGAACCAAGTTCATATAAATCCAACAGCGAAAGATTGGTATTTACTTCAGTGGGTTGGGTAAGGTTTGTGAGAAATGAGTTTCCCAAGCAAATCTGTTCCACCACGTAATCAAATTTCGGCTTATAGTCAGCCAAACTCATGGGCTTTATTTCCCATCGAATTGTTTTAATATCCTGATTTTTGATCCACGATTCCCGCTCTTGAAAACGAAAACGGACAAAGCGTGCATCAATTTCATCCTGTTCAATTACATAACCCCGATTTGCTTTATAATCAACAATAAAAAGAAATGGAGAGCGTGATTGACCCAACCGATTGATTTGTTCTATAATTTGCTGGCTATCAAGTAATGGATATGGGAATTGTCCTGTCATTTTTCGTTTTTTCTTTGCAAGAGACACCGTTTTGAATAAAACTCTTGCTTTTCTCCGCAAAGTTACTGAAAGTTCCCTAAATGGAAATTGACAGGCAATTTGTTATCCTCTAAAATATCATAACGGAATTGAATAACCCCACGATATTAACAAATTGCCGATATGATTATTTCCATTCTTCGAATTATGCTGAACTGGGGTCAATCCATATGCACCTCTCAGATCCATGAAAACGAGGCCAAAACCGAGCTGTTGAGAAAATCCCACACCTCCTGTCAGTCCAAAATTCACCATATTGATTTGATTTTTTATATCAGTGCTGGCATTAAAAGATGTAGCAACGGGTTGTCCACTCACTGGGTCGATCGAAATAGCCTGCGTTCCTGCAGCGTCAGCATAAACGATACTTGAACCTTTTGTTTTCTCTGTGGCGTTTAGCAGAAAACCAACATACGGACCAAAATCAACATATAAACTAGATGCCCTGCCAAATGGAACTGAATACTTTGCCATAACCGGCAGTTCCAGGTAATTCAAAATGGATTGATTCCTGTAATTAGCATAAAAATAGGTACCTGCCGGAACTTGAGGATTGAAAGAAACAGCATCAAAAGCTTGCATTCCATTGCGCTGCCCGCCTTCACTCGAATAAAGAATATCCGCACGCCAAGCGAAATTCGCACTAACATTCCAATTAAGAGTAAAGCCCAGAGCAACTCCTTCTCGCGTTGTCCAGTTTGAACTTAAAGGATTTCCTTTGCCTCCAGTGAGCTGTGGAATATTCAGGCCTCCGAAAACACCTATCGTAAAATCAGCTTCACTGATGTCTGTTGTCGATTGAGCTAATGTCAAAACCATCGAACACACAAACAACATTGATGTTACAATAATTTTTTTCATACGATTAATTTTTACAATTAATGGATACAATCACTTTTCCTGCCTTGCGAATATTTACGCAATACGGTTTTGACCTTTAAACAAAACTAAGCCGTTAAAGTTTTATCTGACAGCATCATTCGTGCAAACTAAATTAGGGTCAAAACATATTCTGTGCAAACAAAGCGAACAAGCTCGAGCGGTCGTATTGTATAAAATCGATATTTGTATTTACAATTTCAGAATAAGAAAAAACGGAGGGGTTGTTTTCGGTGACTAAGGGGGCTAAAGCCACCTATCGGGGCTGGGTGAACCAACGGTCACGACCGAAGGAAGTAATTCCGATAACAGGTTTTGGTGGAATTGGAATTCCACCAAAACCTGTTATCGAAGCCCTTTATAGAAATTAAATCAATAGCATTCTGCCCTTATTTCAAAATTTAGTTGTGGACTTCTGAATGAACATTTTGATCAATCAATTGCCCGAAGGCAAAATCAGAAGAAAAGTAGAGTTGAAGGATGTAATTCCGTTTTTACCATGCTCCTAACTCATCCAAAAACATCGAACCACATTCGGCACCTTCCAGTTTGTCAGCCGGACAAAAGTTGGGATTTTTGAGCTGTAGCTTCAGGTAACGCACACTGGCAACAGGGAATCTGAGTTCAGGACGAACAATAACCCGTCCCGGGGCATCAGGTACGGTCAGTTGTTTTTCAGAAAGGAGCTGATAGTCTACACCATCCACCGAACCGTATAATTTAATGTCAGGCGAAATCTGGGCACACATAGCCGGAGCATTGATCATTCCCACCGAGAAACGCTCTATTTGTTGAACCGACTTCATATCCACGTTTATTTCAACATCCTTACCTTTGCCAAAACCGACCCATTGGGCAAAATCCTTGTCATGGCCTATCACCCCGTCGGTCAATGCATGGGCATTCCCGCCGTCGTACCATCCGCTTTTGGGAGTTTGTGTATAAGTTAGCCCGGTAAGTTTACTCACCCGGTAAGCTTTGGTTATTGCTTTACCAAGTTGACTTCCACTAATGAGAGCTTTGGCTGTAATTTCAGTCGATTCGGCAAGCGTAAACGGCTTTTCATACAATATCGATTTTCCATTTACCGTGTAGTAGATTTGCGCATCCGGACAATCGCACGACAGGGTTATTTGCAATTTCATATCAGCGGTTGGAGTCGATTGAAACTGCACATCGTAGAACGCCCGGGAAGGTTTTACTCCCAGTTGCCCATAACGTGCAAATGCCGCTGGCATACGCGTGCGGAATCGATCCCAGTTCCGGTTGGCTTTCTCGCTCCACAGCACTTCCGCCATAGCCGAAAGTCGCGGATAAACCATATATTCCACATTTTCGGAAGTTGGCATATACTCAGTCCACACATTAGCTTGCGCACCCAATATATGTTTAGCTTCGGCAGCCGACAATTCTGTTGGCACCGGTTCAAATCCATAAACCATTTGCAAAGGAAGGAAACCTCCTATCGAAAGAGGTTCTGTTTCCGGGTTGGACTGGAAATGATCAAAATAACAGAAAGCACCAGGGGTCATAATCACGTCACTGCCAGCTTTAGCTGCGGTAATACCACCTTGTGTTCCACGCCAAGACATCACGGTGGCAGCCGGGTCTAACCCACCATCCAATATCTCATCCCAACCGATGATTTTACGCCCTTTCGAGTTCAGGAACCGCTCAATGCGATGGACAAAATAGCTTTGAAGGCCATTTTCATCTTTCAGGTTCAAATTCTTGATCAAAGCCTGACAATCGGGACAAGTTTTCCATCGGTCTTTCGGACATTCGTCACCACCAATATGAATATATTTGCTCGGGAAAATAGCCATAACTTCGGTCAATACATTTTCCAAAAACTTAAAAGTTGTGTCGCGCGGGCAATAAACGTCTTTGAAAACACCCCATTTAGTAGCCACCTTTATCGTAGAATCCTGTGTGCACGAAAGAAAAGGATACGCTGCAATAGCAGCTTGGGCATGTCCAGGCAATTCTATTTCGGGAATCACGGTAATGAAGCGTTCTTTGGCATAAGCTACAATTTCGCGTGCTTCGTCCTGCGTATAAAATCCGCCATAAGGTTTACCATCATACTGTTGAGGCAAGCGGTCGTAATAATACCCCACCATTGTCTCGTCGCGACGCGAACCGATTTGAGTCAAACGCGGATATTTCTTAATCTCAAGGCGCCAACCCTGATCTTCAGTAAGATGCCAATGAAAATTATTGAACTTATGAATGGCCATGGCATCAATATATTTCTTAATAAATTCTACCGGAAAGAAATGGCGGCATACATCCAAATGCAACCCACGGTAAGCAAAGCGAGGGGCATCCTCAATTTCCACCGCTGAGACAGTCCATTTTTTGCCTTCCACCCTCTTTTTTCCATAAATTTCTGCAGGCAACATCTGATAGAAGGTTTGCAAAGCGTAGAAAAATCCATTAGCCGACGAAGCTTGTATCCGAATTGTTTTGGGAGAAATGCTCAATGCATAGGCTTCTGCATTTTCAAGCTTTGAGTCTTGCTGAAATATTATGCTATTGGACGTTTCACCACTGGCAAGGCTCTGAACTTTTAATTTTATGCCCGAGACTAATTCAACCTGCATTGCAAATTGCTTCGCCAGTTTCACCACTTCCTGATTGTCAAATGAACAAAGCACCGTCGTGCGGTTGGTAAAAGTGAATGACCCGGCCTGTGGGGTCAATGTCTGTGGATAAGGAATAATATTATATCCATTAGCTGAAAGCGAACTAAATGAGCAACATCCGACGAGCATAAAAATTCCCAGCAAGTATTTACCAAAAGAGGATGAATAATTTATCATATTGTATACATATTTTAATTTTGGTCTCTGCAAATATAGAACATCTTAAGTTATAACTATCGATTTTTCAAACAAAAAACCCAATAAATATAGGTTTCAGGATAAATTTTAATCCTAAAAAAAATTAATGCTAAATTTCTATTCAACTATTTATCAATGAAATGAAAAACACCCTTGTTACAATGTCAAAAAAAACTAATTACAAACACACCTGAAAAAAAAAATATTATTACCTTAGTAGCCTGAAAACTAACAAAAAATATATGCTAATTATTGGAATTGCGGGTGGAACAGGATCAGGAAAAACTACTGTTGTACGCAAAATTTTAGAACGTTTGCAGCCCGGTGAAGTTGTGATTTTACCGCAGGATTCGTATTATCGAGACAGCAGCCATTTACCCCTCGAAGAAAGATTGGAAATCAACTTTGATCATCCTGATTCAATTGAGTTCGAGCTTTTGGTGAAGCATCTGAAAGAACTGAAAAAAGGAAAAACAATTGATCAACCGATCTATTCATACCTCACCTGTACCCGTGCTTCTGAAACTATTCCCATCGAGCCTTGCCATGTAATCATTGTGGAAGGGATTTTGGTACTAACGAATCCCGAACTACGAAAAATGATGGATTTGAAAGTTTTTGTTGATGCCGATGCCGATGATCGGTTAATCCGTGTTATCAATCGCGATATTGTGGAACGTGGACGTTCGGTAAATAAAGTGATGGAACGCTACGAATGCACCGTAAAACCCATGCATGTGCAGTTTATCGAACCTTCAAAACGCTTTGCCGACCTGATTATTCCTCAGGGAGGAAACAACCATATAGCCATTGACATTCTCACCAAATATATAATCAGCAAACAACTGACTGTTATTGACGAGCAATCTACTGCGAACAGTTGATAGTTAAGAACCGTTTAATTATCGGCTCAAGGGCTTACATATAAAAGCTTAACCAGAATTTAATGCGTATGATGAAAAACGAACTACAAAAAATTATGTTTTTGGACATTGAAACGGTTCCACAAACAGCCGATTTTTCTGAATTACCTGATGATTTAGCTCATTTATGGGAAGATAAATTCAATCTGATTCATAAACGCATGCCAGAAAAGTACAGTGAAGAAACCACGGCTGCCGAAGGTTTCAATAACAGTGCGGGCATTTACTCCGAATTCGGCAAAATAGTGTGTATTTCCGTCGGTTTCATCTTTTTTCAGGGCGAGGAGATGCATTTTCGCACTAAATCTTTCAGCGGAATTTACGAAAAACAAATTTTAATCGAATTTACGGAACTTATTCACAAATTCTGCACCACCAGAGAACATACGCTTTGCGGCCACAACATTAAAGAATTCGACATTCCATACATCTGTAGAAGAATGTTGATAAACGGACTAAAATTACCAACAATTCTCAATATTGCAGGAAAGAAACCCTGGGAAATCTCATTCATCGACACGCTTGAACTGTGGAAGTTCGGCGATTACAAAAATTACACCTCACTAAAATTGTTGACTGCTGTTTTTGGAATACCAACTCCCAAAGATGATATTGACGGAAGTCAGGTGGCGGAAGTTTACTACAAAGAAAAAAACGTAGGTCGTATCGCGTTGTATTGCCAAAAAGACGTTGTTGCCACAGCGCAAGTTTTCCTACGGTTAAATGGACTAGAGCTGATTAAAAGCGATAATATCCAATTTATCTAACCCCCTGTATGAGAAGAAGACTACCGATAATTTCACTTATATTCTCTGTCTTCATGTGTGCTTCGTGTGCGCATGAAAAGACTGTGAACTTATCGACAGATACTTCTACCGATTTAAAAGATATTATTGATTCAGACACTTTACGGGTGGCCACCATGAACGGATCTTCATCATATTTCATGTTCAGGGATGAATTGATGGGCTTTGATTATGAAATGGCCGAGAACCTGGCTGCTTACCTGCACGTGAATCTCAAAATCAACATTGCCCGTTCTGAAAAAGAAATGACAGACTGGCTTGAACAAGGGAAAGTGGATTTGGTGGCTTATAATTTTGCTGAAACAAAGAACTTAAAACACAAATTCAACTTTGTTTTTCCACAACCCGATTCGTATCAGGTGCTAGTGCAAAACATGGGTGCCAATGCCCTTTCGGATGTCACACAATTGGAAGGCAAGGATGTATATGTGAAGGCTAATACTATATTTTACGACAGGCTGCTTGCGTTGAATGAAGAAATCGGAGGTACGATAAATGTTGTTCTGGCTCCCGATTCATTGACTGATGATGATTTAATAGATATGGTCGCCGATAATAAAATTGGTTATACATTGGCGTTTCACAATCTGGCTCAGCTTCATAAATCATACAGTAAGGATTTAGACTGCCACATGCAGGTTGGATTCGAGCAGCACAATGGTTGGTTGATTAATTCGGATAGTCGTAATTTCAAAAGAGCAATAGAAAAGTGGCAAAATTTGAATGATACCAAGCAAATTGTTGAAAATCTAAGAAGCAAATATCTTGAAAAAAGTCCGTTTCTTGCACTCAGAAAAGTCAAAATACCCAAAGGAAGTATTTCTCCATTCGACCGTTTATTTAAAAAATATGCAGCCATCATTAATTGGGATTGGCGTTTACTAGCGGCAGTGGCTTTTCATGAATCTCGTTTTAATTCATCCGAAATTTCGTGGTCAGGGGCTTCTGGGCTTATGCAGTTAATGCCACGTACTGCTTCCAATTTTGGCCTGGATAAAAGTACCCGTTTTGATCCGGAAATGAATATCGAAGCCAGCGTTCAATATATCAAGAGTTTAAGTCTATCTTTTAGCGAAGTGGAAAATAAAGAAGAGCGCATCAAGTTTATTCTTGCAGCTTATAATTCCGGGCCGGCTCATGTTCTCGACGCTATGGCTTTAGCCAGAAAGTATGGTAAAAACCCTCATATATGGTTAAACCATGTGGAATATTTTCTCATTAAAAAGAGTGAACGTGAATTCTACAACGATCCTGTTGTAAAGTATGGATATTTTAGAGGAAAAGAAACAGTAAAATACGTACAAAACACCTTGGAGACATTTAAAAAATATCAAAAAAAGTCTTGAAGAACCGTTACGCAATCGTTTTTAAAATCAAATCAAAATATTAAACTTAACATTAAAATTATATTCATTAGACAATTTAAATTATGCCAAACAGCGAAATTATTCTTATTAGCATATCAGGAGATGACAAACCGGGGGTAACTACAGCAGTTACAAACATTCTGGGTAATTACAATGCAACTATTCTGGATATCGGTCAGGCTGATATTCATCACACACTTTCCTTGGGAATACTTTTCAAGGTTTCGAATGAATCTGATTCAGGGAATATTCTAAAAGAAGTACTGTTTAAATGTTCCGAATTAAACGTCAATGTACGTTTTACGCCCGTATCGGTTGAAAGATACGACAACTGGGCTGCCAGTCAGGGAAAGGGTCGTTATATAGTTACTTTGCTTGGAAAAATCATTACTGCCAAACAAATATCAGTTGTAACCAAAGCCTTGTCCGAACAAAATCTCAATATTGACTCCATCGTTCGTCTCACCGGTCGTCCGTCACTCGAAGTGAATGAAGAAAATTCAAACCGTTCATGTATCGAATTATCTGTTCGTGGAACTCTGATTGATAAGAATATCTTATCCTCGCAATTTATGCAACATTCTGCGGAATTGGGAATAGACATTTCGTTTCAGAAAGATGATATGTATCGTCGTAATCGCCGGTTAATTTGTTTTGATATGGATTCTACGCTTATTAAAACAGAAGTAATTGATGAGTTGGCCGACCGTGCCGGAGTTGGTGAGCAAGTAAGAGCTATTACCGAATCAGCTATGCGTGGCGAGATTGACTTTAGCGATAGCTTTGAAAAACGTGTGGCATTATTGGAAGGATTGGATGAAAGTGTGCTTAAAGAAATAGCAGACAACTTACCGATTATGGATGGAGCAGAACGGTTAATTTCCATTTTAAAAAAAATTGGATTTAAAGTAGCCATTCTCTCAGGTGGGTTTACTTATTTTGGAAATGCGCTAAAAAAACGCTTTGATGTGGATTATGTTTATGCAAATGAGCTTGAAATTGTGGATGGGAAATTAACCGGAAAACATTTAGGTGACATTGTGGATGGCAAACGTAAAGCCGAACTTTTAAAACTTATAACACAGGTTGAAAAAATTGATTTGGAACAAGTCATTGCCGTTGGCGACGGAGCTAACGATTTACCTATGCTCGATCTTGCCGGACTTGGAATTGCTTTTCATGCAAAACCAAAGGTTAAAGAAAATGCTCAACAGTCTATTTCTACAATTGGATTAGATGGCGTTCTTTATTTCCTTGGATTCCGTGATATGCACATTGATAATTGAGTTTGAAATTAAGCTGAAAGACTAATCAGAACATGAAAAAAGCTGTTGTACTCGGTGGAACCGGAATGGTTGGCTCCCAACTTATAAAGTTACTAATTGAAGATAAAGAGTATTCAGAAATAGTTTCATTGGTTCGACGTCCCAGCGGAATTCTAGACCCCAAACTGATCGAGATTGTAGTCAATTTCGATCAGTTTGACAATTGGAACCACTTCATAACAGGCGATGTCCTTTTCTCAACACTCGGAACCACTATTGCGCAGGCCAAAACCAAAGCGGCCCAGTTTCGAGTTGATTATACTTATCAATTCACAGTAGCTCAGATTGCAGCACAAAACGAAATTCAAAAATATGTATTGGTTTCATCAGCCGGTGCAAATGCAAATTCTAAAACATTCTATCTAAACATGAAAGGAAAGCTGGAAACTGCTATTCAAACCTTACCCTTTAAGGTTATCAGCATTATTCGTCCCGGACAGTTAGATGGCAATAGAACTAGGAAACGGACAGGAGAAAAAATTGTCCTGACACTCATGTATTTTTTCAATAAACTTGGATTATTTAAGCATTACAAGCCCATCCAAGCTGACAAAGTAGCTCTGGCAATGATACATGCAGCCCGGAAAGATAAATCAGCAATTTATACCCTAGATCAGGTTTTTGAACTAGCAAATATAAACCAATAATATTGCAAAAACGAGTACAATGGATAAAAATCCAAGCAACTTCCATTTTGAAAGTAAACATATAAATTTCAGCTACCATCACGAAAGAAAACAATCATATTTAGTTATACAAGCTTAATAATTCGAATTAATACAGTACTAAATCTCAATTTGACATATACAATTATCATCTATAATACAGCAACTTACACAACAGCACCAATTAAATAATCAAATAATTTTCTTTTACCATTCCAATTTGAAATTAATCTTGTATTTTTACAGCGGTTTCAACTCACAAACGTCAATATTAGCGAAGTGAGAATGTATTTTGCAAGTTATTCATTTAAATCAGACTTATATGAAAATTGGAATTCCAAAAGAAATCAAAAACAACGAAAGCAGAGTAGCACTGACTCCCGGCGGAGCAAAAACTCTTGTTTTGAATGGTCACACGGTATTTGTAGAAACTCATGCCGGCGAAAATAGCGGATTCAGCGATGAACAATATCTGAAATCAGGCGCCCAGATTCTTCAAAGCCCGGAAGAAGTTTATGCTGTAGCTGAGATGATCATGAAAGTAAAAGAACCTATCAAAAGCGAATACAAACTTATTCGTCCAAACCAATTACTTTTTACGTATTTTCATTTTGCTTCAAACAAAGAACTTACATTGGCAATGATCGAAAGTGGAGCAGTCTGCCTGGCTTACGAGACTGTAGAAAAATCTGATCACACCCTACCGCTTTTAATTCCCATGTCCGAAGTTGCCGGCAGAATGTCAATTCAGGAAGGTGCACGTTGCTTGGAAAAACCCAAAGGTGGCAAAGGAATCTTATTAGGTGGAGTGCCTGGAGTAAAACCGGCTAATGTATTAGTACTGGGTGGAGGCGTTGTAGGAACTCAAGCTGCTTTGATGGCTGCAGGACTTGGAGCGCATGTAACTATTGCTGATATTTCACTCCCACGACTACGTTACCTGAGTGAAATTATGCCAGCAAACGTAGATACTTTAATGTCAACCCCGTCTAATATCGAAGATTTGTTACCACTTACCGATCTCGTAATCGGTGCAGTACTAATCCCGGGTGCTAAAGCTCCACATTTAATTACCCGAGACATGCTCAAACTTATGCAAACTGGTTCTGTTCTTGTTGATGTAGCTATTGATCAAGGTGGATGTTTTGAAACTTCCCATCCAACAACACATGCAGAGCCAGTGTATCAAATTGATGGAATTCTACATTATTGTGTGGCTAATATACCGGGTGCTGTTCCATTCACATCTACTTTGGCTCTTACTAATGCCACTTTACCTTATGCCGTGACACTTGCTAACATGGGCTGGGAAAAAGCCTGTGAGATTCATGAGGATCTGCGCAAAGGATTAAATATCGTGAAAGGAAAAGTTGTATGTAAAGCCGTCGCAGATACATTTAGCTTATAATCATTTCAATCACCTTGTTTTTGCTCCTCGAGAATTCTTTTCGGGGAGCTTTTTTATTTAGATTTCTGGTCTATTAATAGACATTAAGATCGCTAGAATATCTTATTGATAAATCATTTATGCTGCTAATACCTTTTTTCAACTTATCTTTGTAGTCATTTAAAATCATTTGGTTTATCCAGCATAAAATTTACAAATAAACATGACAGAGATATTTGATGGATTGAAAGAAAAAAATGGAATCAATCCGGCTGATAGGGTAATATCTAAAGTAAAGGAACTAATCAGTTCGGGAGTTTTAAAACCCGGTGATAAGTTACCTGCAGAAAGAAAGCTAGCACAAGAGTTTGGATTTGGAAGAACCCAAATTCGTGAAGCATTACATAAGCTTGAATTTTACGGCATCATAAAAACACTTCCGCAAAGTGGTTCCATTATTAATGGACTAGATATAAACACGCTGGATGGTCTGATTGCTGACGTTCTAAATATCCAAAGTTACGATTTCTTTTCATTAGTCGAAACCAGAATAGTTTTAGAAGAAAACGCCATACGGCTTTGTGCAGAAAGATGTACTGAACAGGATCTAAAGAAATTAGAAAAAGCTCATGAAAACTTTGTAAATAATTTCAACACTCCTGATCGAGTTAGTCATGATTTTGCATTTCATCGTGCCATTGCTGAAGCAAGTCGCAATCCGGTATTCAAGGCTATGTTACTAATAATCATACCAGACATTCTAACAATATATCAAAGAGACCGGATCTGCGCACCCAACAAGCAGGTTATTGAAGAACACAAACAAATGCTAGAATATATAAAGAATCATAATGGAGAACAAGCAGCTGCACTAATGAAACAACATTTGCAAGGTGTTTTCGAACTAGCCAAATCAAAATTAAAATAAATATATTTATTCTCTGAAATATTTTCACAAATTTATTATGAATAAAAAAAATATCAATTTCTTCATCAATTCTGATGTTGCGATACAAGATTTAGGCGAAGGAGTATCAAGACAGATAATGGGCTACGATGACCACTTAATGATGGTTAAAGTCTGTTTTGAAAAAGGGGCAATTGGCTATATCCACAAACATTTTCATTCGCAATGTACCTATGTAGCCAGCGGATCATTTGAAGTAACAGTCAACGGAGAGAAGATGATTCTAACAGCTGGAGATGGATTCTATACGGAGCCCGATGCGCAACACGGAGTTATCTGCCGGGAAGCAGGTATTTTAGTAGACACATTTAGTCCAGTTCGACAAGATTTTTTGAAGAAATAAAACAGCAATCATTCTCGCTATTCAAGTAAATTTCATAATCCCCGGGTGAAGTATTTTTTCGTTCACCCGGGGATTTCTGTATCTATTTTTGCAAGCTGTATTGCCCTTTGCAAAATCCAATATCAAAAACTCCTAAAAGTTTAGTATCGCAATAAAACCCTCCCCATCAAGTATCAGTATCTGATGGGGATTCTTCTATAATTCCCGATCTCTGACCATCACTGTAGGCCTACAGCGACACCAATGTTAATGAAATTATACCAATATACCCCTACAACGACGTCATTGTTAACGACATCATACCAATGTAGCCCTACAGTGGCACCATTGTTAATCAAATCATATCAATGTAGGCCTACATTGGGGGCAATGTTAACTACATCATGCCATTGTACCCCTACATTGCCTCCATTGTTAA
>Ga0207800_1000058_pt1 | contig 44210 bp, 41 predicted proteins | sample LuqExpMetageno11_FD_187769 | JGI IMG/M metagenome (GOLD analysis project Ga0207800, IMG submission 187769) | Tropical forest soil microbial communities from Luquillo Experimental Forest, Puerto Rico - Sample 11 (SPAdes) | ecosystem: Environmental > Terrestrial > Soil > Tropical forest ... | reverse complement strand
CCTCTAACGGCATCGGCTGGTCGCAAATGCCTTGCATTTGCTGCTCGCCCATGCGTCCTGCCTGCCGTATCCGGCTAAATCCGCCATCCATGGCGGATTTGCCTCACCTTGGTACTGCATTCACCATGTACCGCTAAGTCGCTTCATCAAGCATCCATGCAGCCGTCCCGCCACCCTGTCCCATCCCTGTTCTACTGGGAGTGTCCCGAATTTTGTATTTTTTCTTAAGCTAATAGTTAATATGTTTTACATAATATTTATTCCAAGATAATAAAATGGCATTCCTGAGGCGTCAGTAAAATTACGTATATTATGGATTTTATTCGTTATAGATAATAAGAAGGAATATATTATGTAGTCAATATTTAACTTTAAACTGAATCACGGCATTCAATTAAGTTTTTTATGTTTTGAACCATTTCTAATTCTTCGTTTGTTAATGTCATTTCATTATCGAAAGATACTTTAAACGGCAAATTAGAAGTTTTGCATTCATTAATAATGTCGCTTAGTTCAGTATAAGATTCAGAAAGCGTAATGCAACCTAAAGAAGTATTTTTTGAAAATATAGCCGTTTTTTTAACCGATGGATTCAACCTTGAATAATGCTTGATGGTTATTATTGGCTTTATTAAATCAACATCTTCCTGTTCAATATCAGTTGCAACATCGACTGAGTACCACTTATTTTGTATCTTTTCTTTCTTTGATTTATTCCTTTTAAATTTTATTATACCCTTTGGAAGATTCTTATTTTGAAGTTGTAAGTGTTTATATCTATCAACTCGTATCCAAACATATAGAAGTATATCTACAGTTAGTACAATAGTAGCATATGGTAATCCTTCCTTTGGGTTTTTAATTAGCATTGCCACTATAGGGGGTAAATGCTGTTTGTAAAGTGGGCATACTAAACATATGATTAGAAAAACTAAACATATAAGTAAATCTCTACGTCTATAAAATATAAGTAGTCTATTCCGCTCATTTTTATTTCCTATATGCTTCTTGTCGCTCCTATTCATATTGCTTTTATACTCCTTAAATTATACTCACATTCAACGTTTGTGATGGATAACAAGTGAGACACCTTAAGTATATGTCAAATTATATCAGAGATATAGAAAAATTTACATCATTTATGAGGTACGGTTCACGGCAAATAATCCCAAACATAGCCAAGTAGCTATTTGGGGTAATGGGAGCATCCATGTCACCAAGGGCAAAGTAGCCCCCATTATATGGCAATTTCAAGAGGTATCCTTTCATTCATATCCAAGTTAAAATGTCCATATGGATTAATATGAGTGTAGATAAGTGGTGTGAGTGCCCGGAAGTCTTCTGGTGTCATAAGGTCATACCACTTTTTTTGCCTTAAAACCTCCTGAATCATCAGGGTATTTATATACACAAGGCAATTTTGCAGCAAATGGAGGCATAGAACGGCAAGCTCCTGATCTTCAATTCGGTTTGTAGATATTTCTCCACTCTTACCATAGAAAATAAAGCTGTTCGCGGAATTCCAGTTTTCTACTACATTAAGTCCCTCATGAATTTCCATCCTTAATTCTTCGGAGTTTAGATACTCACAAAGAAATATAGTTTTAATTGCCTTCCCCAATTCAGCAAGGGCAAGGTATGTCGGGTGTTTAAGGTTATTTCTGGTAAACCTTTTCATTATTGCTTCTGTTTCAGCAGTCCCAAGGCGCAGTGCTGTAGCATATTTAACCATCTGATCGTACTGCTGCCGTATTAAGTCCCAATTTATAGGCCGTGTAAGAATAGGCTGTAAATTCGGGTATGCGTCCGTCATTTCAGAATCAGGACGGTATAGCTTTTGGGAACCTATATTCTTTAGCCGTGGCATAAGATTAAAGCCCAATAGATGGCAGAATGCAAAGGCGACTTCGCTTTGACCATGCGTATCAACATAGTTCTTTTCAATCTCCATATCCGTACAATGCTTTAAAAGCCCTTCAATCATAGCTGAGACTTCGGATGATGAACATGATTTCAGTTGTGAATATATACATGCAGAATTTTTCTCAACATGCCAATATATCATCACGCCACGGCCTCGATAGCGAATATGCCATTCAGTCATGAGGTTCTGGTCCCAGGCTCCAAACTTTTTACTATCCGAAGCACAGGTTGTTGTGCCTTCTCCCCAAATATCCTGTACCCGCGAGGCCAGGATTGAATTAACTACTGAAGATATTGCATTTCTAAGGTTGTCCTTATTTATGAATTTACGTCGAATATAAAGTAAATCTTGATGTGTTTCTCCGTGGTTTCCGGCTGAAACGCGTTTTAAACCTGTATTAGTCCCTAAACCATACAGAGCCAATATCAACCGTTTTTGGATAGTGGCTCGATCAAGTCTTTCATGTGTGGCAACGGTTTTGAACTGCTCAGTAAAGTTCAATCTTAAATCGGCTTCCTTAAGTACATCAAGCAAGTTTGTCATGGGCCAATAGCGCATAAGCTCTGCCTTAAGCTTTGTCAGGTTCACAGGTTCCGGCTGAGCATCACTTGGGGATATGGTAATCCAACCGTTTCCCCTATCTGTTAAACGGACTTTCGGGTTCACGGGTATACCAATATCCAACTTCGATAAGCCATCATACATGGCCTGCTTGATATTGTTTATAAATTCTTCGGCATCCAAAGGCTGTTTTAATGCCCTGTAGTTTTCCTCCCTGTGATCCTCAAAGTCAGTCGGCAGGTCTTCATCAGGATTCCTATAACGGTCAGCGCCGACTACCCATATTTCCTTGCAGCGTAGTTTATCTCTCAGTGATTGTAGCGCAACAATCTCATAATTCATACGGTTTATGCGTTCGATCCCTTTTTCTTCGTCCTTTTCAATAACGGATTCCTTCATGCCAGAGCGAATGACACCTTCAAGGGGAATATCCTCAGATTCAGAGAAATAGTGAGAACCAATATCATAATACTTTCTGATAAGTGCTAAAGCCTTTATTACTGGCTGGTGTATTTCGTTATTTGAACGGAATTCCAAGGTGTCCAGCAATTCAGGAACCATGCGCCTGTAATGAGTTCCATAAGATGCTCGCATTATTGTATAGACTTTTTGGCGGTACTGAGCCCCAGTACTCTTAAACTCCTTCACCAATGCTCTTAAGGTGTTTTCGCTTACAACCGGATATAAAACCTTTCTGATTATCTCATCGGGATTATTCAAAGCAGCGTCAGCCATTTGGAAAAGTATATTGGTCTTTCCGTTTACTTTCCTGAAGTCGTTTATAAGCTCCTTTTCAACTCTCTTTTCGGCCCTTACACTTATTCTATGGATAATCTGGATGAGAAGCTCAATGAGGTTATCGGTTATTTCCCTGCATCTGAGCCAGAAGAAGGCTGCAAGAATGGTATACCTCACATGCTCAGGATGCCGCCGCAGTTCCGGGAGCTTTTCGGATACCGCCCTAAGTTTATACCGTTTGACTATTTTATTAGGAACACTGTTAAAAAGGTTATCAGGCAGACCCAGTTGCTGAATTGTCCTGAGTTTCGTTATCTCACGGAATACGCTTTCAAGTCCAATACGTCCAGGGTCAGCCCGTAATTCGCTGAAAGACATTGCATCGCCATCAGTATTGTAATCTATCTCAGTTTCATCATAAGTGGCTAGGCTGCTTATAAGATCATCCATTCTTGTAATGGAATCTTTAGAAAGTCTTTTATATGTTTCCTGAAAAAATTGATTTTCAAAGGCAAACACAGCAGATTTGGTTATTCGGTCAATACGGTCTGAAGTTGGAGGCTCTATATGGAGTTCCCTAAATCGTTTGTACGCCTCTTCTTTAAGACTATCTATTTCAGCATCGTGATAAAAAACAAGTTTTGAAAGCCACTCAGTAATTGATTGTATGTCTTCTGTTGTAACTTCCCTGAAGCCGCAGAATTCTCTTATTTGCGCTCTATGGTATTTGATAGCTCTTCCATTCCAGTCATATTCATCAATAAGCCAATAACCTATATTTAGCTGTTTGGCTACGTACTGTAATACTTCCTTGGGTATCTCTCCTTTGTTGCTTGGAAACCGGGCTTCATACTGAAAAAATTTGAACAATACTGCAAAACCTAATCTTGTTGCTCCGGTTTTGTTGCTTAACTCTGAAAGCTCTCTTGACAAGAAAGTAAAATTTTCAATTAACTCATCAATCTCCCAGTGCCTTTTCAAAGGAATCCCCCCTAGAAGCAACAAATTTATATCTCAGATTATAACATAAAATTACAATTTATACACAGCTTATACTTATGACCAGAGGACATTTATCCGGCAACAGAATAAAATTTTATTTAATTCACATATTAAAGAATACGAGGTGAGTTTATGAGAAATATTCGGAATGTTATTTTTGTAGTATTATTATCTATTCTTAGTTTATTATGTTTTTCTTCATGTGGGTATATGGTAGTAGAAACAATAAAAATGAATTTCGGTTATAATAGCATTCCCCTAATAAATGCCTATGTGCCAATCATTACTGTTTCCAGTAAAAATAATGATACAACTAAACTAGCATCGCTTAAAAATAATACTAGGGATGTGACAAAGGTAACAAATGAAGATGATTCTGTATGGGCTAAACTATCGGAACAAGATAAATGTTCCTATAAAGAACGCATTTTATTTTTACTACTTCACACGTATATCCAGAAAGCCATAAATTCTTACTATGGTGAAATTCGACAATACGATAATGCGCAGATCATTTACATTAAACCTGAAAAATTAAAACATATAGTACAAATCAAGGTAAATACATTTGTTGGCGCTCATAACCCGCCGTACGGTGAAGATAATATTTCATTTCAAATTGAAAGTTCAAAAATACAACAAATAGAATTTAAACATAAAACAGGATAATAAGAAGGGTTACTCCTTATTATCCCATAAGCTTACGCATAATGTTTAATAGTGATAATCTATGTATCGAGCTCCATAATCATTGGCATCGTCTGCGGAATCACCCCAATATAAATCAAGCCAAAAAGAAGATAGATAATGCCATGTTCCTCCTGCAAGGGTTATTTTACGTGTATATGATGGATCTCCTAGATCTTGAACTTGAACCGCAGTCATTTCACCATATGTTGGGTGATATAACATATCCCATTCTTCAAATGGCGAGTATTCATTTACCACTTTATCGATATATAAAACTGTTCCATATGAAATTTTTGGAGTTGATCCATTTTTCGAATCAGGATGAACTGCGCAATATCCGACTTCCGGCCATAATCCAGAAGCCGTTCTATTGCCTGTCCATATATAGGCAGTAGAGTCCTGATTTGTCTTGTAAGTATCTGCGAATGATACTATGGTTGAAAGAGAAAGGGTCATAAATATAACCAGAATAATAGCAACTACCGGAAAAGGTCTCCTCATAAGTTGGTCACTCCTTTCAAAGTGTTTCCCATACTAAATTAGATACCATACAAAAATACAATTCATCTGCAGATACTGCTATAAGTTGATTCAATTGTCCTTCCATAGGCCTTTGAATGATCTCAATAGCCCAATTTGAATCACCTCCCATTTGTATTCTTTGTAAAATATCATTGTCACAATAGATATATAGCTGACTATTGCTATCATTAGAGCTAAATGTTATACTTTTTATTCCTTCTGGAATATTTGTATAATCCCATTTCCCGGTATCTTTAAGGAGCCCAATAGTAGTTGCTGTATAGCAACATAATACATTTTTGTATGTTGTAAGACCTAGTATGTCATCCTTTAGGTCAGTATTAACCTTTTCATATGTGCCGTTTATTTTTTTATATACCTCTCGGTTTGTCGAAAGGTATATCGAATTATTGGAATCAATAGCAACTAAAAGTATGTTTGGGGGTATGCTAAAATTTTCCCATGCTCGTCCACCATCATAGGATAAGTGTAAGCTTTTATCTGTTAAAATTGCGATTTGGTTTTTATTATCAGCTATATCATATATCAAAGAATCTGTAGAAAAGATGCAATTCCAGCTTACACCATTATCTTGTGTAACTAACAAATTTTTGTCTGTAAAAGCAAATATCTTCTTATCACTTGAATACGTTTTTGAAAACCATAACTTTACAGCACTATTATTTAAATTTATATCTGACCAGTTTGATCCATTATCTTGGCTTATTTTTATGAATTGTGAACCACTAGAATTATTATATCCCCAAACCATGAAGATCTTATTGCCTGAATCTTCTTTGTATATATCGGCTCCTATAACATTAAGGGGAGTACCTTTTACCGTGAGGATATCCTTGCTATTTGAATAAAACCCTCCACCAACAGGGATTTTATGATAACCATCAATTAATTTTCCGGTTGCCGCATTATAAAATATTTTTGTGAAATTACCTTCTGAATCCCAACCAACAATACCGATCATGGGTGTTTTATCGTTTTTACTGAGTTCAAAATGATATCCCTTTGCCCAGCTTGTCCCAGTTTGAATCTTAAATTTATGTAATGCCATTGATAATATTTCTGGGCTATCGAAATTTATCTCTTCGCTGCTTATTAGTTTTTCTGTTTTATTGATGCCTTTGGTTTGTGTTCCTTCAAAAACTTGTCCATCCTGTATTGATACAATATAATGGTCATTTGTATTTGGTATAGCATAATTTATATTCCAAAAGGATCTCTTTCCATCAGTTCCATAGCTTTTTTCTTTTTTTTCTGGGATATCTGCACTTGTTATTGAATATAACTTAGCTCTTTCATCCCATTTATTTGCTTCTTGTAAGGAAATATTATAAGCTTGTTTGAGCGTTAAAGCTTTATTATATATATCTTGATTACCGGCATTGACGATAGCAAATGTAATTATACTAATACCGAGTGTTAATAATATAATAATAATTGGCCTATTTTTTTTCTTCGCAATCACTATTATTCACCCCGTAAACGTTCTATGGATATATTTTACATAATGAATTGTTAATTTACAACGCTATCAGCATTATTTCCCACTTATGCTTAACCTTAACATTCATATCCAATGCTTTCGGCTACTTTTAGTTTTTAGAACTTTATAGAATAATTTCCGAAGAATACCTGTGGTTCGAATAAGGGCTTCTCACTCATGACCTTTTATAGGGGAACCGAAGTATGTAAAAATAAATATCATAGGGAAATTTGCTCCAATCGCCTAATGTTGTATTGCATTTACATACTTAGAGCTATAAACGAAGATACTCAGAGTATAAGAGTATATGTATGATTTGGCAACTGGGCTATGCTACCTAATAATATACAATATGTAAGTTGGATGCTCTCCTGATGCGCACACAGGTAGCAGAGAAGCAGTTTTTTTTACAAGACCTTGATAGAAATGATTTGAGCACTTTGAATGGAGTTTCCCATCAAAAGGAGGAAACCGTTCAATAGCGCCCGTCCCTCAAACCGTTATATTGTTGTAATAATACTTCCTAGAAATATTATTCTAAGAAATGTTATATCACAAGTATTTTGAATTACTTCCTAGAATACATTATAATGTTATTGAAAATGATTTCCTAGAATACATTATAGAAATAATTTGGGGAGCTGCTAGCGATCACAATGATGGAGAAATATGTTAACTGGCTAAAAAATGAAGGTAAAAGTGAGAAGACAATAAGTGATTACCCGGTCATACTGCAAAAATTAATCCATTGGTATGAGGAAACGGAAGGTTATGAATTTCGGCCGGATAAAGTGACAACGCTCCATATGCACGAGTTCGTATCCTACCTGGGGAACGTGAAACATTATGACCCTGTGTATATCAACAAAATTACGGCTTCTCTCAAAACTTTCTATAAATTTGCCATGGAGACCGGGCTAGTATCCTTTAATCCCATGCTGAAGGTGAAAATAAAGCGTAGCATGAGACAGCAGGAAGCTCCAAAATGGCTGTCCAAGTTGGAGCTCGCAAAATTTATTCACGCCATCGAGTTAGAAAAAAACGAAAAGAAAAAAGTTCGGGACATGGCAATTTGTCGCTTAATGTCCGAAGCCGGTCTTCGGGTCCAGGAAGTGTCCGATCTAAATATTGCTGATATATGTCTGGAGAAAAGAAGAGAAAATGTTACGGTCCGGGATGGTAAAGGCGGTAAATTCAGGATTGTACCTCTTAATAAAGACCTGATCGAAAGTCTCGATTGCTGGATACAGTATAGGAAGCAGAATAATCCAGATGAATATGATCCTTTATTCCTCAATGAAAGAAACACACGGTTTTCAGACCGTGGTATTAAGTATATGGTTGCTGAGTATGCAAAGGATGCTGAGTTGGAGGATGTATCTTGTCACCCGCTGCGGCATACCTTTTGTAAGAACCTCGCGGATGCTGGTGTCCGTTTAGAGCAAATTGCTTATCTGGCCGGGCATGATAGTTTGGAAACCACCCGGAAATACCTACGGCCCAGTGAAAACGATCTGAGAAAAAGCGTCGAATTGATTTCTGAACGAAGATAAAGAGATTTTTGTGTAAGTGTATTTATGAATAAGAGGATCACGATAACTACTTTGCCCCTGATGACACGGATGCTCCCACTACCCCTATTTCTGTATTTCTCATTTTGCTGACTGAAGCACATGCATATTATGTAGTTTTTTGCAACTGCCACAAATAGGCAATACATTCGATAGGGTTATCTCAGATGGATATAGTTGATGTAAAGTAAGATAATAATATTTGACAATTTCTATTTACACAAAACTCAAGACAATCTCGTTCTATTCAAACAATGCCTGGATCTCTTCCCTGGTCATCTTTGAAAGCAAGGTTTCGCCGGGCTGGATGATGGCGTCGATCATATTGCGCTTCTTTTCCTGGAGCGCAATTATTTTTTCCTCAATGGTACCCCTAGTGACGAGCTTCATTACATATACGGACTTTTTCTGGCCTATGCGGTAGGAGCGGTCCGTCGCCTGGTCTTCCACGGCGGGGTTCCACCAGGGATCATAATGTATGACAGTGTCCGCGCCGGTAAGGTTGAGGCCGGTTCCGCCCGCCTTGAGTGAAATAAGGAAAACCTTACCTATTCCCTCATTGAACGAATTGACCAAATATCCCCTTTCGGAGACAGGAGTCGAGCCGTCCAGGTATAGAGCCGGTATCTTTAGCTCTTCGAGTTTTTGGCGGATTATCTGCAGCATTCCCGTGAACTGAGAGAATAGCAGTATCCTGTGGCCGCTTTCGATGGAATCCAGCAGTATTTCCTCAAGCAGTTGCATCTTGCCGCTTTCACCTGTGTAGTTATCCACAAACAGCAACGGATGGCAGCACAGCTGCCTTAACCTCGTCAACGCAGCCAGGATACGGATCCTGCTCCTTTCGAGGCCGAATTCCTCGAGCTCCTGCCTGACTTCGCCCCTGATATCCTCAAGATAAGCGAGATACAGCTTCTTCTGCTCTTCCGCCAGGTCGGCTATCATTGTATTTTCTATCTTCTCGGGCAGTTCGTTCAGTACGTCCTTCTTGAGCCTTCTAAGTATAAACGGCATGATCTGCCTGTTCAGGTCATTGAGCGCTTCATAGCCCTCTTCGCTTACCGCGGGCTTCGCATATTTTTCGTCGAAATGGCTGTAAGAATACAGGTAGCCCGGCAGAACGAAGTCGAATATGGACCAGAGCTCGTATAGGTTATTTTCCATAGGCGTCCCTGTAAGCGCAAACCGCGTTTCTGCACGGACCTGCTTTACCGAATGCGCGTTCCGTGACGACGGGTTTTTGATATACTGAGCCTCATCCAGTATGCAGTACCTGAATTCCTGCTTTTCATACAGTTCGATATCTCTTCTTATCAGCGGGTATGAGGTGATCACTGCGTCGCATCCGGACAGATCTTCGATTATATCCTGTCGTTCGGCACGGTTCCCAATTACGTCGGTGTAAACCAACTCAGGCGCAAACTTGTCAAGCTCGGCACACCAGTTGAATACCAGGGATGTAGGAACGACAATAAGGGATGGTTTCGTGCCCTGCTCCTTCTTTGCGGATAACAGCAGCGCTATGACCTGCAGCGTCTTGCCAAGGCCCATATCGTCCGCAAGTATGCCGCCCAGCCTGTAATGCTCGAGAGTTTTAAGCCATTTGAAGCCAAATTTCTGATAATCCCTGAGCGATCCCGTAAGCCCGGTCGGAGCACGGAACGACATGTCTTCAGGCTCCCTTATGTTCTGCACGAATTCCTTGAACGCGGCATTCCTTTCGATATTATGGATGCCGAGATCGCGTATGTTCTGGTCCAGATATGCAGCCCTGAAACGCGGCATCTCTATGAAATCGTTTTCAAGCTGCTCCGGCGCTACGTCGAGCTTCTCCATAAAATCACTGATTCGGGAGAATTCATTCGAGTCCAGCTTGATAAAGCTGCCGTTCTTCAGTTGATAAAACTTCTTTCTCCTGCGTATTGATGAAAAAATGTCAGCAAGCTCGGAGCGGTCGATCCCTTCCGCATCGAATGAAAATTCCAGCATGTTCGTTTCATTGTTCAGCCTGAAGCGCGCGGAGAATGATACTGATGCTCTTAGCTTCAGGCTTTTCAGGCTTTCGGAGTAATAGACCGAGGCGTAATCCTGGAGCAGAGGTACCAGCCTGAAAATAAAGTCATATATGTTATCGTCGCCCGAAAGGTGTACTTTCCCTTCTCTTACCTTGAATTCGGCCATTGCGAGCAGGTCAAGTATGGCCTCCTCATTTTTTACATCGCGTATGAGCAGCTTTTCGGAGGATGGATCGGTTCTGATAAACGGCAGGAAGGGGTTTATAGTGCTGTCGCCGTATATGAACCGAACCTCGGCAACGATGTCGAAGCCGTCACGATCAATGTAGACCTCGGCTTCAAGCGGCAGCTTTTCGATCGTGGACTGGACCTGCTCCGAGATGACCAGCTTGCCGGCCTTTTCAGCAAACGGCAGGATCTCCGAGATGAAACGCTGTTTATCCTCCTCAATGAAACGCAGCTTCCGGCCTTTCTGGCTCATCATGGCCATATAGAAAGGCTTCAGGTATTCGCTCTGCTGCCTGGAGATCCTGTAAATTTCACCGCCGGAGTAGAAATATTCACCGTCTTCTGTCAGCGGGAGCATCGAACCTTCAAAATCTATGTTCAGGACAAAATCCTGCGCATCGCTGGTCAGAAGGAATTGGACCGGTATATCCTCCGTTCTGATCTTTACAGCTTCATGCTCGGTTCCCAGGATCACCGCCGAAAACGGCTCGTCCTCATATATCTGCAGGAACCTTTTAAGTGTGCTGTCTGTCAGGCATACCTTCCCGTCGGGGAAGATACCTGTTTCGTAGCGACTGCGGCCCAGCCTTTCTACGAGCTTCTCAGTCTCGTATATTTCCCTCAGCAGGCTGACCAGCTCCAGATCCCTGCCCTTGAACTCATGGCGTGAAGGGTAGTAGGTGAACTTTTTGCCGAAGTTGAGTTCAAGGTTGTTTTCCATATGGTATAGCAGCCGTTTTATATCCTTTACTATATACATCCTGTCCTGCCCGATACGCAGCTTGATGGCAGGCCGGAGTGATTTGTCGGCAGTTTCGGACCTTGTCAGCTCAAATACCGGCTTAATGAAGACTGTAGACTTTATAGTTATCTGTTTGTCGCTGAAAAAGTTGAAAATATCCTTGGCGGCCTGCCTGAAGCGCAGCTCGCGAAAAAAGCCCTGACTGTCCTTTTCCTGGATCAGCAGTAGAACTGCCACCATATGCTTGCAGCAGCCCCAGCCGTCGTTCCCGACAGGGCATGTGCAGTCCGCTTCGGAAAGCTTTCCTGAAGTATCGAACTTCAGGTGCAGCGTATAAAGCTTCGAACCCAGTACAACAGCGGTAAAAGTCCGTCTTTCCTGATTGTACTGCACAGATTTTATTCGCTTGTTCCTGTAATAATCCTGACCTGCTTCAAATTCATTGGAAGGCGTTTTTGCCAGGATTGATTCCCGGGTCAAATCGAACATTTTAACTCCATAATTGCGTATACGTAAATCAATAATACGCTGTAGCTGATTCGTTATGCTGCGCATTGCATTGACCGGCATAACCGTATCCCTATATTATATAACATTTTGAGACCGTTTTAACCAAAATTAATGTGAAAATATTTTTTAAAGGGCTAGGGCCTGAGCAGCGGCGTAAGCTCGCCGGTATGGTAGATGTACAGCTTGTGCAGCGACCTGGTCATGGCTACGTAAAGGAGCTTTATATCGAGTTCGTCCTCTGTATAGCCTTCACTGTCGGCGTTGTATATTATAACTGCGTCGAATTCCAGACCTTTAGCCAGGCAGGACGGCAGCACCACCAGCCCGCTTTTGTAGACTTCTTCTTTGCCGCTGATAAGCGTCATGTCGCTGACCTGCTTCGAAAGCTGAGTATGGACTTCCTTGCACTCCTTAAGGGTTTTGCATATGACGGCTATTGATTTGTATGAAAGGTCTCTGAAACCTGCAATATTGTTAACAATCTCACGCATGATGGCCTGCCTGTCGGGCATGGCAGATATTTTGACCTTTTCGCCGTGACGGATGACAGGGCGTCCCTTGTTGACTTCACGGCTTTTTATTTTATCGAGCACTATATTTGCAGCATCCATGATCTCGACCGTAGTTCTGTAGCTCTGCTCCAATGTCAGGAATTCATTCTTTCTGTCGCTGAAAACGTGCTCCGTGATCTCGTTCCACTCTTTTATGCCCCTATAGGAGTGTATTCCCTGGTTCAGGTCGCCAAGTATCGTAAATGAACTGTCCTTGATGATACGCTTCAGTACGAAGATCTGAAATGCACTGAAATCCTGGGCTTCATCTATGACGACGTGCCTTACCGGGATCTTTTCGTCGATGCCATATATGCAGAATTTCAGGTATATGATCGGCGCGAGGTCCTCTATATCCAGGTGTCCGGAACCCAGCATGCCGGAAGTATAGCTGCGGGCGAATTCGCAGACCTCGCTGCTCAGATACGGGCACATGATCTTTTCAAACAGCTCTCTGTCATTTATAAAGTCCTTGTAATACTCATAAGGGCTAAGCTTCGATATCTTCCTGATATATTCGGTTACAGCGCTTTTTACGGTGCTTTCAAGGTGCGCGAGAGCATAGTCTCTTTGATCGATAGTGCCGGCCACAAGCCTTTGCCGCTCTTCCTCGTTATAAATCGTCGCCTTGAGTAACGCGACGCGCTTGTCGCAGTCTTCGTGAAGCTGGTTTATAACGGTCTGCTTTTTCACCGCAAGGCGTGTCTTCAGATTCTTCCTGATCTCGTCGACTCTTCTGGCGATCGGCCACATTTTGTACTGCGTCAGGAACAGCTCGTTGAGCTCCTTGTACCTGTAGATCAATGTGGTGCCCAGCATGAAATCCTCTTTCGGTATGAAGTTCTCTTCGATCAGCCTGAGGTAGGAGTCCAGCGCTTCCTTGAAGCCCATCGACGCCTTGAACTCGGAGGTCTTCCTGACAAGGGCGAGACGCGCTTTCTCAGCGTCGCCGAGCGTATGGTCGACGAAAGCGAGCAGTTTTTCATTGGCATCGCGCAGTTTGAACCTCTTACCGATCAGATCCTGTGCAAACTCTTCGAAGGTCGTCTGGCGTACTTTTTCAACGCCCAGTTCAGGCAGCACGTCCGAGATGTAATTCAGAAACAGCCTGTTTGGAGCGATTATCATGAAGTTTTCCGGAGAAAATGACTTTTCATAGTTGTATATGAGGTATGCTATACGATGCAGCGCTATGGTGGTCTTGCCGCTTCCGGCAGCCCCCTGCACGATGAGCGGCCGCCACATGTCTGCCCTGATAATGGCATTCTGCTCGGCCTGTATTGTGGTGACGATATCCTTCAGGCGGTTGTCGGCATTGGCGCCGAGAGAGCTTTGCAGGAACTCGTCATTTGTGGTGATGTCGATGTCGAATATTTCCTTCAGTTCGCCCTTATCTATTGAGAACTGCCTTTTAAGCCTGAGCTTCCCGTCTATTTTTCCGTCGGGGCACTCGTACGACGCATCCCCGAGCCGTCCTTCATAATACAGGTTTGAAACGGGAGCGCGCCAATCCACGATTATCAGCTTCTGATCCTCGTCGCGTATCAGCGACATCTTGCCGATATACAGTTTTTCCGCTTCCTTTTTCTCTTTCTCGGAGAAATCGATACGGGCGAAATAGGGCTTGTTTTTGGCCGCGACGAGGTTTCTGAGCTTGACGTCCATATTGCCCTGCAGCAGCGAATTTACAATGATGTCGATGTAATCCTGGCTGTTTTCGGTGTTGAAATGCCTTCTTGCCTTGTCAAGGTCGTTGTCGACCCGCCCCTTCTTTTTGAGTGTGCCTTCGAGGCTTTTGTCCACATACCCGAGCGTATAATTGCATCTTGCCAGCTCTTCCGTGTAATCCGGGTGGTTTATTGCAGGCATCGTTTCACCTCCGTACATATTAATCTGCATTCAAAAATCCCTGGAAATTTCCGCGCGGACTTTTATTTTACTTTATCAGCCTAGGAAAATAAAGGGGCAGAAAGCCCGAAAAGCAATCTTCCCGAATCTGGCGCCAGAGTTATCGGTTATGCGATTATTATTTCTTAGTTTTTCTGGAATTATCTTGACAATCTGAGGTTTTGAGGCTAGAATATAATAAGAAAATACAGAAAGTGCCTTTGCAACAGTAGTTTGAGAACTTGTTGGTTTTATGTAAACCAACTTTTTTTATTCATGGAACATAGCGAAGTCTTGTTCAAAAATCACAGTCGCTCGATGCGTCTGTGATTTTTAATTATCTTTTTTATGCATACTGGATATTGAAGATCCGTATCACGCCATAATCGTCGTTTACCGAATAACGATACGTCAGTACGTTTCCAGACTTGAACATAATATCCGCCAGGTCGGAATACTTGGTCTGCGTATAGTCCATGACCTTTATCTCAATAATGCTGCTGCGTTTTCCCAAAGCCGCAAGGACAGCCTTGTCAAAATCGCTCCGGTTGTTTGCAAGTTTGTTGCTCCTGTAATAATAGCCATTCCTGGCTGAGCTGCATACGGGGTATCCCTTCTTGTCCCAGGCGGCTGACTTGGCCATTTCATTGTCGGTCAGGTTGAAATAACAATATGTAAGCACGTTTGTGCCGTCATTGGTCACTGGATCGTCGCGTGTCAGGTCGACATGGCAATATTCTCCGTCGATCCTGACGATATTCCAGGCATGGTCTTCATAAATGCCGTTATTTGCTGCCTTTCCGGTAACGATGATGCATTCGATGCCGGACAGATCACACAGCAGCTTCATTGCTTCCGAATATCCCTCGCAAACCGCTGTGCCCCTGACCAGACAGCCATAGGCGTCGTAGGATGCATAGGGGATAGTACTGCTGAGATAATTCCTGTAATCGAAAACCGTATTATTTACTATATAATCATGAAGTACTTTTTCCCTGTCGTAATCGGACATGTCGGCTGTTATCTGCCTGGCTGCGATATCCCGGGCCTTGTTGACGGCCGACTCGTAATTGCTCTTTCTTTGGTTGTATTCGCTTTTGGAATACTTGTATTCAAAATTCAGTTTCAGATTTCGACCGCTTAGCAGGTATTTCCAGGAACTGACAAAATTCTGCACGCCGGATACCGTCTCGGCAGCTTCCAATGCTCTGTTGAAGGTTTTTTCAAAGTCCCTGGCGACATCTCCGCCGTAGCCGCCGACATCTATAGTTACTTTGGTTTCATTGCTGTATAAAGCATTGCGTATCAAACGGAAAAGGTCGGCATTTGTTTTTGCGGCTTTACCGTCGCTGGAGGGGAGGTCTCCCGAAGACATTCCGCCCAGCTCTTCCTGCAGATCCGCAGTATAGAGTCCGAGGACTTTGGCGGCTGGCCTGAAAATGGCATTATCGGTTGTGACGAGCTTGTCCAGCAGGGTTTGGGAGGAGTCTCTCATTTTTACCGATAAAGCGTTATAGGATATTCCGACCATATCATCACGCAGGAATTTACCGGCGCCATTGAGCGCCAAGGCTTTGGATGCTGAAAGAAGGCCTTTTTCAACTGCCTTGTCCAGTATGTTGCCATAGCTGAAATCGACGTCGTCCCTGTAGCCGAGCGAACGCAGGACGAATGTCGCGTACTGCTTCGGCGTGAGCAGATCGCTCGAACCGAATTTTGAATTGCCTATCCCGGAAGTGAGCTTATTTTGATACATGTAACCCACATAATTGCGGGCCCAGCCCGGAACATCCGTAAATGGGTGCTCATAATGCCCCTGGCTCACCTGCTTGTCCTTGCCAAGAAGGCGTACGAGCATTATGGCGCCTTCCAGCCTGGTCGGAGCGCGGTCCAGCTGAAAATCATCCGGTGAATTTGCCAGCAAACCGAGTATTTTGAGATCCACGGCCTTTTCAAAATTGGCAGGCGTTGCAGGAACGGCATGGACAGACAGTGGCAGAGCCGACACTGTCAGTAATATCATCAATATGTAAAGTAATATTTTATTTACTTTCATAAGTTACCCCATTACAACATGAACTATTGCCATATATATTTCGGCAAAAGTGAGTGAAAAAAAGGGGTCGCTTTCTGTGAACTTTTTTGTATTATATCAAAACAGGAAAAAACTTTCAATGAAGAGACATAAAGAAATCAAAAGAGACATTTCCCGCAGCGCAGTACAGAGCATATTTAGTCTGTTTACGGCTGCGGGCATGTCTCCCGGATCATGCGTCCCCCCTGGATATGTAGCAGAATGCCGGGCCGGTTTACATTAACCGAGCCCTTATGAGTTATTCCTTGTAGTACCCTTCGCCTTCGCCCTCCCTGAAAATAGCCGGGAATATCAGGATGATCACTACAATGATGATTATGATCCAGATCCAGCTGCCAAATCCGCCAAATCCAGGTCCGCATCCGAAGAAACCGCCTCTCTCGTTCTCTGCCATGTCATACACTCCTTTCATATATAAACCTTGTACTATTCAACTTCATTTGTTATGGTTCTTCCAACGATCCCTCTGTCAAAGAACAACAAGAGGAAAAGGATGATGAAGAATAATAATGTGCAATTGTTGAAAATACCGCCTGCAAATTCATTGGACATTAAAAATACCTCCTTATTTGGTACTCTGCCTGCTGCCTTTTATATCTTATTCATGCGGTTATCCATGTGTTACAGAATATGCCGTCCGTAAAATGCGAAGCCACCCGACATGGGTGGCCTCTTTTCGTTCCATGTAATGCAATTGGCTTTTCTGTGTGCAGATAGCCTCAGCAACAGATACCCCTGTCAAAGAACAGAAGCAGGAACAGAATGATAAAGAATAAAATAGCGCAATTGTCACCCAGGCAATGACCTCTTTCTGACATTACGGAGTCCTCCTTTCGACCATAAAGTTGACATAAATTTCAATCTACTAATTCAATTTATTCTTCATAGGTATCAAGTGTTACAACTGTTGTCATTCAATATAGTATATTAATTCCATGATCGGTCTGTTACAGTATACATAAACCTTTATATATTGGGATCATTGGTATATAATTATTGCAAGTGTAAACATTCCGGAGGTGTACCATGACAGTAAAAGCTGGCGCGTTAGTTACTATCAGGCACTATTCCATGCTCAACGTTTTTAAAAGCACTGTTATAAGCGCAAACGGAGCCAGGGTGGAGGTCAGGCTTCCGAAGGAATGCCAGAAGGCGGTATTTTTGGGCGGAGACCCGCTTGTAGTCGCATATGTCAACGATGATAACGCCAGGATAGCCGGCGCCAGAATATCCGAATACAGGAAGACAGAGGAAGTTCTGGTCTATATCGAAGATGACCCCGGTGAAGTAGTAAAAATGCGTTCCTATGATCGTTACCCCGTGTCACTGTATGCCGATTACAGGGTCGTTGAGGAACAGGGGCGCAAGAAATGCTTCGCCCTGATCAAGGATATCAGCGAATACGGTGTACTGGTCTATTCGAACGAATCGCACTTCAAAGGCCTGAGGCTGGCCTTGGACATATACCTTACAAGGGATATTTTATCGCTCACCGCAGAGATCGTCAGAAAAGAGGAGCACGAAGGATATTATGAATACGGCCTGAAAATCAGACATTCCGGCCCTGTAGCCTTCAACCATATCAAAAATTACGTCAAAAAGTCCCAGAATGAGCTGCTTCCCCAGCTTACCAAGTAATTTTGCCGTTATTTCCGGCAGACTACTCCCGATTAATAGGAAAATAATAGAAAATTAGGAATTGACAGTTACCATATTCTTACATATAATTATAAGCACATCCATAAATTTACAAATTGCTGCCGACTTTGATGCATTTGTAAATTATGTACCGGTTTAGGGGGGCAGTTTTATGGGGAAGCTGAGCCTTGTGCTTGCTGACGTCGATACGGAATATCTGTCGAAACTCGAAAAATATCTTATTGTAAACTACCCACAGAGGTTTGAAATCATATCTTTTGCATCCCGCGAAAAACTGGACCTTTTTCTTGCAGGTACGGACAAGGTGGATCTGCTTCTCATCAGCAGCGACATGTTCATAATCGGTCCAATGACAGCAGGCACAGCCAAAACGATCATACTGGACGGGGGTGGAGCATCCCCCGTACCGGCAGGCTATGATACCATAGAAAAATACCAGCATGCCGGCAGGCTTGTGGCGGAGCTGCTCAGGCTATACACTGCGAGGGGGATCAAGGATCACACGATGCCGGGGAAATACCGTACCAGCATCATATCTGTCTGCTCGCCTGCGGGCGGCGCAGGCAAAAGCAGTATTGCAGCGGGCTGCAGCATTTTGTATGAAAGCCGTGGATCGCGTGCTTTCTATCTAAACCTTGAAGCCATCCCTTCGACGGAAATGTTTTTTCACAGCGAGGCCGGATCTGGCCAAAGCTTTTCAAACGCGATATACCATCTGAAGGGGAAAAACAGCAATACGGGCTTGAAGCTGGAAGGCGCCTCAAGCATGGATGCACGGACGGGAGTGCACTATTTCAGACCTCCTGAAAACCTGTTGGAATTCAATGAGTTGGCAGGACAGGATATTACCCTCCTGTTGGATACTTTCAGAAAAAGCGCGGTTTATGACATGGTTTTCATAGATACCGCCAGCGGTTTCAGTCCGGTAAATACGGAGGTCATAATGCAATCCGATGGCATATTGCTGATCCTTGAACCCGGACAAGGCACATCGGTCAAATATAAGGAATTCATGAACACTTTAGGGTATATCAAAGGCAGGCACGGCGACGGACCGGCGGGCACGATCATTCCGGTACTTAACAGGCTCGGCGGGACCGATCCGGATGCTGTCATGCCAGGCCTCTTCACTGAATGCCGCCCTGTTGCGGTGGTCAAGGAGTGCCCGATCCCGACTTCAGGTGATTTCCCTTCAGTATTGACTGAAAATGTTTCCTTCCTTTCGGACATAAGCAGCCTTTGCGGGTATATAACGCCTGTAAGGGCGGCCGCGGCTTCTGCGGGCGGAGGTGAGAGCATTGCCTCCTGATGGAACGATGGCAGCGCCTGAGTATTCAGCCAAAATTCCGGACCCGGCAGACGGAATGCGGAACTTGAAAAAACTTGCTGAGGAGATCAGGAATGAAATAGCCGGTAACATGGACAGGACCAGGAGCATATCGGACGATGAAGTAATGGATACGGTCACGGATGCCGTCTTCAGAAAATCGGGCAAAGACTATATGAGTATAGCCGAAAAACGTGAACTGGCCGATATGGTGTTCAATTCAATGAGAAGGTTGGATATACTTCAGCCTGTCATGGATGATAAGACGATAACCGAGATCATGGTAAACGGGCCCGACAAGCTTTTTATAGAGCGGGAGGGAAGGGTATCCGGCATCGGGACGGGATTCGAAAGTATCGAAAAGCTTGAGGACGTGATACAGGCCATAGTTTCAAGGACCAACAGGACTGTCAATGAAGCGTCTCCGATCGTTGACTTTACTCTGCCTGACGGTTCAAGGGTCAATGTAGTTCTTAATCCTGTAGCTTTAAACGGCCCTGTAATGACGATAAGGAAATTTCCTGCAGAGCCGATGACTATGGAGCAACTGACGGCAGCCGGCTCGTTAAGCCCGGAGGCCGCGGAAGACCTGAGCTGCCTCGTGCGCGCGAAGTACAATATCTTCATATGCGGAGGTACGGGGTCGGGCAAAACGACATTTCTCAATGCTCTTTCAGCAAGGATCCCATCCGATGAGAGGATCATAACGATCGAGGACTCAGCCGAGCTTCAGATCAAAGGGATCGAAAACATAGTCAGGCTGGAGACCAGAAATGCGAACACCGAGGGCAAAGGGCGCATCACTATCCGTGAACTGATCAGGACATCGCTTAGAATGAGGCCCGAGAGAATTATTGTAGGGGAGGTCAGGGGAGAAGAGGCGCTCGATATGCTGCAGGCCATGAATACGGGGCATGACGGGTCGCTTTCTACAGGGCATGCCAATTCGGCGGCAGATATGATGAAACGTCTTGAAACGATGGTGCTTTCCGCCGCGCCTCTGCCCCTTGATGCCGTCAGACAGCAGATCGCGTCGGCGATCGATATCGTGATACACCTTGCGAGGCTCAGGGACAAGACCAGAAGAGTTCTTGAAATAAGTGAAATAACGGGCTGCGCTAATGGGCAGATAGCGCTCAATCCGCTGTATATGTTCGAGGAAGATACAACAGGGCAAAGAGCTTCCGGTGTGAAATCCGGAGGCGATGAGAGGGTAACGGGCAGTCTCAGGCGAACCGGCAGCAGGCTAATCAATACGACAAAATTGAAAATGGCAGGAGTATCCTGCGGATTGTGTGGTGATCCTTACGTCAGATTATGATTCATATGCGATGAGTATCCGTGAACGTATTTTTTATACTGCGGCAGCAGCAGCGGTCATATTCGCAGTCGCTTTCGTTTTCTACAGGAGTTTCATCCTTTCTGCTTTTTTGACCCCTCTGGCACTCCTTTATCCCGGTATTAGGACACGTGAAATCATCAGGCGGCGCAAAAAGGAGCTGAACATTCAGTTCAAGGATATGCTGTATTCCATGTCCTCTTCGCTTTCGGCGGGCAAGACGGTCGAATCGGCCTTCAGGGAAGCCCTTAAGGATCTGACGGTCCTTTATCCCGAGCCTTCGGCTTTTATTCTTACGGAGCTCAGGAGGATCATCAGCAGGCTAGACATGAACGAGACACTGGAATCCGCACTCCAGGAATTTGCCGGGAGGGCGAGGCTCGAAGACGTTGACAATTTCGTGAATGTATTCAATATCAGTAAGAGGAGCGGTGGCAACCTGGCAGAGGTGATCAGGAACACTTCGTCCATCATAAACGACAGGATAGAAGTCGGCCAGGAAGTGGATACGATGCTTGCCGAACGGAAATTCGAGCAGAAGGTGCTCAATGTGATACCTATCGTTATGATTTTACTGCTGTCGGCAAGTGCTCCGGATTATATGAGCCCTGTATTCAATACTCTTGCAGGCAGGATAACCATGAGCGCTTCCATCGTGCTGCTTTTGATTGCGTGGCTGATATCGGCAAAAATATGTGACGTCAAGCTGTAGTTGTGTTCTGCGGCACGACGCCGGAAAAATTATTGATCCAGTTGAGGTGTAATGTCTTATGCTGCTTGTACTTATCGTTTTCACCGTTATCATACTGACTGTTTACCTGCTTTCATACGGCAGGTATGGCGATATAACGGACGACCTTGATAAAAAAGCCTGCCCTATGAAAGATATACTTCCTATAGGGCTGTATTTGCTGGATACATTCAAATACAGCTACAATACCAGCTACGACAGGAAGCTCCTTGCAATGATCACCGAACTCTTCGGATACAGCAATGCGAAACGCATGCTCAGGGTCCACTGGGGCAATAAGATTTCACTGATGCTCTTATCCCTGTTTTTTACCATACTGGTCGGCAATTTTACAACCGCCGATACCGGATACATATTGTTCTGTATCGCACTTCCCACCGGTATCGCCGTATTTACCGACAAAGACCTGTCCGACAAGGTAAGAAAGAGAAGACAGTCTATACAGCTGGATTTTCCTGATTTCGTAAACAAACTTACACTGCTGATAAATGCTGGGATGACAGTATCAAAGGCATGGGAAAAGGTCTCGCTGGACAACACCGGGAGCTCGCCTCTATATGCGGAATTGAGTTCTGCCGTGCAGGATATCAGGGCAGGTATACCTGAGCACAAGGCATACGAGGAATTTGCAAAGAGGTGCCGTATACCGCTGATAACAAGGTTTGTTTCCGTCATTCTGCAAAATATCAGGAAGGGCAACGCAGAGCTGGTTCCGATACTGAGAGTATATGCGAATGAGTGCTGGGAGCTTCGGAAGAGTACAGCAAAGAAATTCGGTGAAGAGGCCTCCACAAAACTGTTGCTGCCTATGATGCTGATGTTCGCGGCGATCCTTCTTATTGTAGGTATGCCGGCGGTGCTGGCTTTGAAGAATATTTAGTATGGGGGGTGATCAAATGAGTGATTTGATCAGAAGATTCATAAGGGAGGAAGATGGCCTCGGGACTGTGGAAATCGTTGTGATAATAGCTGTGTTGGTCGGGATCGCGCTTATTTTCAGGGATGCCATAATTAAATTCGTCACCGGTATAATGAAAAGTGTGTTCGCGGATGACTCAATTACAGAGGATGTCAACAGCGGCAATATCAGAGACAGCAACAAGATAAACTGACTTTAGACCGCGTGTGCAGGAAAACCTGCATGTACCGGGAAGCCTGACATTCCGCTGACGAGGTCTGAACAATGGGCGCATGAGGCTTGCTGCGGCTGTTTATAATGGCGGCTGCAGCAAGCCTTCTTTTTATACTTGGTTTTGGGCCGTAAAAAAATTTAGTAATGACTTGTAGGAGATGATCGTATGAATACGCCGATCAACGGACCGGATGAACTTGGATTCGGATATGAAAGTGATGCTTCGGCAAGCTTCCTGGTGGTGACCAGTGTCAACGGAGCGGCAGAATATCAATGCGGGATGCTTGGTCATAATGTTATAAGGTGCCTGATCCCGCCGGAACGTATGCTAAAGGACGGTATGACATGTTTTTATTATAATATTACATCCAAGGTACCGCTATCGATTTATTTGAAAAGAAAAAAATTCAGTAAATCGGAATTTCTTAAATTCATTTTTGATGTAGCATCTTCAGTAAATGATTCATATGGATATCTTCTGAATTCTTCAAATTTCGTTTTCAGACAGGATTACATATATATATGTCCTGATTCGCTTGAACCATCTCTGATATATGTTCCTGCGGAAAAAGGCTGTGAGAGCTGTGAAGCGCTGAAAAGCTTTGTTTCGGAATTGCTTCTCCAGCATATACAGATCGAGGGGTTTGACAACGGGAATATCGTACAGCGTATACTTTCCGCTTTAAGGAGCGAGTCCTTCAACTTGAAGAGCTTCGTAACACTGATCAGTGAATTGCTTTATGGCGGGGATTGCGGGATTGCCGGAAATACTGCCAAACCTGACCCAGCCGGTAAACAGGCGGCAGTCTTTTTCGATGAAGCAGCGGCAACGGTATGCGGCAATAAAAATATCCGGAAGCCGGATGCACGTTCGACCCCTCTGCTTGTGACATTTGCCATATTGCTGCAGCCTGTCATGGCATTGGCAATATACCTTTGCCGGGGGCTTATTGATAAGGCGGGCGCCAATCATACCGCAAATTATGCCGCGGTACTGATGGTCGTGGCTGCTGTCGATGTGCTCATATTCAAAAAGCTTCTGACTTCCGGACTGGCAGGGCTTAAGGCGAAAAATCAAGAGGTGCGGGAAGCGGTACAAAAACCGGAGGAAGAGGCTCTCAAAGTAAAAGCGGGCATTATGAAGGCCGAAATTGAGAAAAAAGATAAACCGGAGGTGTTTATGAAATTAACGCCTATACCGGATATGTTCGAACCGGAAATGCCTAAACTTGAGATGCCCAAACCAGAAATGCATAAGCCTGAAATGCCCAGACCGGCAATCGACAAGCCGGATGCCGTAAGGTTTTCAAATAAAACAGAACTGCTGGGCAGACATGCAAAAGGCGTACGCGTATTGAAAAGCACCGGGAAAAGGGCGGAGGAAGACGACATTGTCCTGGACAAGGACGATTTTATCATCGGGCGGCTCGAAGGACATGTCGACCATGTCCTGTACAATAACGCCGTCGGCAAGTTGCATGCGGAACTGATAAACCGTAACGGCATCAGCTGCGTAAAGGATCTCAACTCCATGAACGGCACTTTCGTCAATGACAGCAGGATAGAAAGCAACAAGGAGTACGAACTGAGGGTAAACGACAGGCTGCGGCTTGCGAACAGCGAGTACATTTTTACTTACCCCGGTTGATTTTTTTTGTAGAGAATCATTATAGTACGGACGCATTTCATGTGATAAAATATACTTGCTCCCGAAAGTGAAGGTATTCATTATGAAAATCAGGGGAATACGATATGTCAGTACAGGTCATCAAAGGCGATAGATCCGACGGATATCATCCATGCTTTCGGACTGCCTTTTGCGGATGCCCTGGGATATGCGGATAGATATGGGGTGTAATAATGGCAGTTCTGAAAAGTGCGAAAATATTCGCCGGCAGTTCCGGCAAGGAATTTGCAGAGAATATGTGCAGTTTTCTTGGCGACAAGCCGGCGAGATCCGAAGTAATAACCTTTTCCGAAGGCAATACCTATGTAAAAGCATGTGAGACAGTCAGGGGCATGGATGTATATCTTGTGCAGCCGATCGGCATGAATCCCAATGACGAGTTCGTGGAAATATTATTCTGGGCTGACGCTTTCAAAAGGGCCAGCGCTGCGTCGGTAACAGCCATAATGCCGCATTTCAGCTATGCGAAGGCGGATAAAAAGGATGAACCCAGGGTCTCCATCAGGGCAAGGGTCTGCGCCGAGTGCATGGAACTGGCAGGCGTCGACAGGGTCGTAACGATGGATCTGCACAGCCCGCAGGTACAGGGATTTTTCAAGAAACCTGTGGATCACCTGCATGCTCTTCCGGTCATGTGCGAATATATCAAAAAACTGAATCTCGACGATCTGATAGTTGTATCGCCAGACGCCGGCTTTGCCAAAAATGCAAGAAAGTACGCGGATTATCTGCACACCTCCATAGCGATAGGGGATAAAACCAGATGCAGTCATGACGAGAAAGCCGAGATCCTTGAACTCATAGGCGACGTAAAGAACAAGACGGCGTTGATTGTGGACGATTTCAGTCTGAGCGGCGGTACACTCACCGAGCTGTCATATCTTTTGAAGGACCGCGGGGCCAAAAAGATCGTTGCCTGCCTGTCACACATGATGCTGAGCGAAAAAGGCGTTGAAAGGATCGATAAAAGTCCTATAGACCTGCTGATCGGCACTGATTCGGTCGCAAATAAAAATATTCTGAAGTCCGAAAAGATAAAACTTGTATCAGTAGCGCCTCTTTTTGCCCAGGCACTGATACGCATCCATAACAGGGAATCGGTAAGCCCGTTGTTTACCAGCGTTTCCGACAATATCCTCAAACAGTCATATAAGTAAGCACAGACAAAATAGAATATTCAGTAGTATAGTAGTTTGGAGGGTCGCATTTTTAATGGGATGCGATCCGGAAAGTGAGGATAATATGTGGATTAGGGCGGAATTGAAAGAAAGGGCCAAGTCGGTTTTACGGACTAATTATTGGATGGCATTTCTGATCAGCCTGGTAATTGCTTTTGCATCTGGAAGCGGCGGCGTATTTACGTGGCGTTCAGGGAGAACTTCATTCCCCGGACATTCGTACACGCTTGATTCAGGGTTTATAGCTCTTATTCTGCTGATACTGGCTGCAGCGGCTTTTGTGTTCATTATAGCGTTAGCTCTTCGCATACTTGTATTTTATTCACTGGAAGTCGGCGGCAGGAGATATTTCGTGCAGTCGGCGCAGTACTTCGACAACAGGGGCTGTTTCGGGTTCGCCTTCGACGGCCGTAATTATACGGGTATCATATCCACGATGTTCCTGAAAGGCCTGTTCAATTTCCTCTGGTTCCTACTGTTCGTAATACCGGGCATTATAAAGTTTTATTCCTACAGAATGGTACCATATATACTCGCAGACAACCCGAATATAGGGGCGATCAGGGCGATAGACCTCAGCAGGAACATGATGAGGGGCAATAAGTGGAGGATGTTCGTGCTCGACCTGTCATTTTTGGGCTGGTATATCCTCGGTGCGCTTTGCCTGGGAATAGGTGTTTTCTTCGTAAATCCTTATGCTTTCGCCACGGAAGCCGAGCTATACCTGGTCCTGAGGGGAAACGCCATACAAAGCGGGATGTGCCGCCTTGATGAATTGAATCTTTACGATCCTGCACAAGCGGGGTATAATGCTTGATCCAAATGGAATGATAAGGAAGAAGATGTTTTTAAAAAAGCGATTTGCCGATGTGAATAACACGCGGATAGCAGTTGTCACTGAAGCGGAAGGGAAGGTTTCAGGTGCTCTGGCTTGATAAGTACGAGAGAAAACTTGGCAAATATAGTATCAAAAATCTGATGATGTATATAACTACGCTAAACGGCATCGTTTATCTTCTAATGCTGGTGGATAATATTTCCGGTAACAGTGTGCAGTTTGCTTACAGGATTGCTCTGATACCGTCTCTTGTTCTGCATGGAGAGGTGTGGAGGCTGCTGACATTTTTGTTCGTGCCGCCTCCGTCTTCACCGATATTCATAATATTCGTGCTGTATTTCTATTATTTGATAGGCTCGTCGCTCGAGCACGAATGGGGAGCCTTCAGGTTCAATGTATATTACCTTATCGGAGTTCTTGGGACAATAGTATCGGCATTCCTTGGAGGCGCCGCTTCCTCGATGTATCTGAACCTGTCGCTGATTTTTGCATTCTCGTACGTTTTTCCGAATTATGAGATAATGCTGTTTTTCCTGGTGCCGGTCAAGATGAAGTACCTTTCCATATTTTATGCGGCATTTCTGGTTTACAGTTTTGCCTTCAATCCGTTGGCTGGCCTTATAACAATCTTGGGCACCGCACTGAACTTTATTCTGTTCTTCGGTGCTGACATCTTTTTCAGGATAACGAGGGGCAGAAAAACATATTACAGCAAAAAGGAATTTCAGAAGAAGATACCCAAGATCTACGTGATGCATCGCTGTACGGTCTGCGGCAAGACAAACGTGGAAGACAGGAACATGGAATTCAGGTATTGCATGGATTGCGACGGTGACCGTGAGTACTGCATGGATCACCTGTACACGCACGAACATATCAAGGACGGAGAGAAGCATAAGAGTTAAGGCATCTGCTTATCCCGCCTGAACCTAAAAAACGCCCCGTTTCCGGGGCGTTTCTGTATGTGCGGCGTTTTGTACGACCGTATCCTATTCGAGCTTTGCGACCTTGATCCTGGTCCGCGCTCTTGTCAGGGCGTACTCCGTCCTGCTCTTTTCGATCGGGCTGAGCGGTCCGCTCAGACGGTGCAGCGCTCTTTCCTCAGCCTCTTTGGCTCTTTCTACATCTATCTCGTTGGGCCACTCGGCGAAGTCCGTTATGATTATCGTCTTGTCTTGCTTTATCTCCATGAAGCCTTCGGCTATGTATGCATTCAACTGATCGCCGTCTTTTTTTATCTTCATCGGGCAAGCCGCGATGGCAACGACCATAGGCGTATGGCCCCCAAGTATGCCTATTTCGCCGTCCGGGGTCCTGACGGTAAGCGCTTCGACTTCGCCTGTAAAAAAGGTCTTGTCTGAAGCTATGACCTCAAGGTAAAATGTCCGCGACATGATTTACCTCCTATTCCTTTGCGGCTTTTTCAGCAGCTTCGTAAACTTCATCAATGCTGCCCTTCATGAAGAAGGCAGATTCAGGTATGTCGTCCATCTTACCGTCGATGATCTCCTTGAAGCCGCGAATCGTTTCCTTTATCGGCATATACTTGCCTTCAAAGCCTGTGAAATTCGTTGCAACAAACATCGGCTGCGACATGTATCTCTTTATCTTTCTTGCCCTGTAGACAAGGTTTTTATCATCTTCCGCGAGTTCGTCCATACCAAGTATCGCGATGATATCCTGCAGTTCCTTGTACCTCTGGAGGATCTCCTGAACGCGGCGCGCTACGTTGTAATGTTCTTCGCCTACGATCCTGGGGTCCAGTATCCTTGACGACGAATCGAGCGGGTCGACGGCCGGATATATACCTTCCTCAACTATAGCTCTCGACAAAACCGTCGTAGCGTCAAGGTGGGCGAAGGTAGTCGCCGGAGCCGGGTCGGTCAGGTCATCCGCGGGAACGTAGACTGCCTGCACTGAAGTGATCGAGCCCTTCTTCGTAGTGGTTATCCTTTCCTCAAGGACACCCAGATCCGTTGCAAGGGTAGGCTGGTAACCGACTGCGGAGGGCACCCTGCCCAGGAGGGCGGAAACTTCAGAGCCCGCCTGTATGAAACGGAATATATTGTCTATGAACAGCAGGACGTCCTGTGAAAGCTCGTCCCTGAAATATTCTGCGATCGTCAGACCTGTCAGGCCGACTCTCATCCTTGATCCCGGCGGTTCGTTCATCTGCCCGAACACCAGCGCTGTCTTATCGAGAACGCCGGAGTCACTCATTTCATGCCACAGGTCATTGCCTTCCCTGGAACGTTCGCCAACACCTGTGAATACCGAATAGCCGCCGTGTTCAGTGGCTATGTTGTGTATGAGCTCCTGAATAAGGACTGTCTTCCCGACGCCTGCGCCGCCGAACAAGCCTATCTTTCCGCCCTTTGCATAAGGAGCGAGCAGGTCGATTACCTTTATCCCGGTCTCGAACATTTCAGTAACGGGCTTGAGATCCTCGAAGCTCGGGGCAGGCCTGTGTATCGGCCAGCGTTCCTTTTCGCCCACATCTCCAGCTTTGTCGACCGGTTCTCCAAGTACGTTGAGTACCCTTCCCAGAGTCTCCTTGCCGACCGGGACTTTGATGGAACTTCCCATATCGACGGCACGCAGGTCTCTCGAAATGCCTTCCGTAGGCGACATAGAGACGCATCGTACTGTCTGATTCCCGAGGTGCTGCATGACCTCTGCGACGACCTTTTTCCCATTGTTGTCGATCTCTATAGCGTTATAGATCTTAGGCAGTTCTCCGGTATCAAACCTCACGTCTATTACAGGACCTATTACCTGTACTACATATCCTGTATTTTCAGCCATATCTTTCACTCCTCTGCAGATTTGAGCATTTTCGATACAAATATTTATTGCAGTGCAGCAGTACCGCCCACGATTTCTGAAATTTCCTGCGTTATAGCCGACTGCCTTGCCCTGTTGTAGTTGAGTTTCAATTCGTTCAGTATTTCATCTGCGTTCGCAGTAGCGTTGTCCATAGCGGCCATCCTCGCGTTCTGTTCGCTGGTGAACGCTTCGACGAGCGCTCCGTATATGACGCCTTTCAGATACTTCGGTATCAATACCTCTATCATTGCGGCGGGGGATGGTTCATAAAGTATCATGTCATCGAAATGCTCATTCTCGGTCATTCCTATATCTTCCTTCAATGCTTCTATGTTGACGGGCAGCAGTTTAATCTGCCGCGTAACCATACGCATCGCATTGACGAGCTCCGTATAAACGAGATATACTTCATCGAGCTCATGGTATACATACTTTTCGAGCAATATCTCCGAGATATCGCGAGCCCTGTAGACTGTAGGGTTCTGTACGGGGTAATCGAAATCCTTGTCTACATTGAAATGCTTCTTTATGAAGTAATTCCTGCCTATCACGCCCGCCACGAAAAGCTGAGGGTCACCGGCTTCAGTTATAAGCTGCTCCGCCGCTTTGATGATATTGTGGTTGTATCCGCCGGCAAGCCCCTTGTCGCCTGTGATTACTATGATACCTACCTTTTTTTTGACCCCGTCGCCTTTATTTACGGTCGTATCCTCATCCTTGTACGGCTCCTGCGGCTTTTCGAAAAACTTGTTTTGGACGCTTTCACTGTGGAGCAGTATATCGGCAATCGTGCTTTTTACCTTGGTGAAATAGGGCAGGGCATGTTCAAGCTGCTGCCTGGCCTTTTTGAGCTTGGAGGCTGAGATCAGCTTCATGGCCTTGGTAATCTGCTCGGTGTCCTGGATGCTCTTTATTCTTGTTTTGATTTCGCGCATATTAGACATAAACGATCACACCGCCCTGCTACATTTTTGCCATATATTCGTCTATTGCGGTCTTCAGCTGGTCTTCCATCTCAGGCGCCAGTTTGCCGGACTGACGGATAGACTCGGGTACCTGCGGATAATGCTCCTTTATATAGGCAAGCACATCCCTGTTAAATTTTCTTACCTTTTCTGAAGGTATATCAAAAAGGTACTTGTTGGTGGCGATATAAAGTATTATCACCTGGTCTTCTACGGAGTAGGGCTCAAATACGTCCTGCTTGAGTGTTTCGAGCAGTCTTTCACCCTGCACCAGCTTTTCCTTGGTCACCTTGTCCAGATCGGAGCCGAACTGGGCAAATACCGCGAGCTCCCTGTACTGTGCCAGATTGACCCTCATTGGTCCCGCGATCTTTTTCATGGCCGGTATCTGTGCAGAACCGCCGACCCTCGATACCGATACGCCGACGTTTATAGCAGGTCGCTGACCGGAATAAAAAAGCTCGGTTTCCAGGAATATCTGGCCGTCCGTTATGGAAATGACGTTGGTCGGGATATATGCCGAAATATCACCCGCCTGGGTCTCAATTATCGGAAGCGCAGTGATCGAACCGCCTCCGAGCTCATCGGACAGTCTGGCCGCTCTTTCCAGGAGCCTGGAATGCAGGTAGAATACGTCACCGGGATATGCTTCACGTCCCGGCGGCCTGCGGAGCAGCAGTGACATTGCCCTGTACGCGACGGCGTGCTTGGTCAGGTCGTCATATATTATCAATACATCCTTGTGCTCGTCGAACATGAAATATTCGGCCATCGCGCAGCCTGCGTACGGGGCTATATACTGCACCGTTGCCATTTCGCTTGCGGTGGAGGAGACTATGATGGAATAATCCATCGCGCCGAATTTTTTAAGGGTATTGTATATGCCTGTTACTGTCGAAGCCTTTTGTCCTATGGCTACATAGATACAGATGACATCCTTGCCCTTCTGGTTGATTATCGTGTCTATGGCGATAGCGGTCTTACCGGTCTGTCTGTCGCCTATGATAAGCTCTCTCTGTCCTCTTCCTATCGGGGTCATGGCGTCTATTGCCATTATGCCCGTCTGAAGCGGTTTATTAACGCTTTTTCTATCAATGACGCCGGGCGCCAGGAATTCGATCGGCCTGATATGATCGGTTTTTACGTCGCCTCTTCCATCCAGGGGTACTCCAAGCGGAGTGACGACCCTGCCTATCAGTGCGTTGCCGACAGGCACGCTCACAGATTCGCCCGTCCTTTTTACAGCAGTCCCTTCCTTGATATCAATCTCGGAACCGAGCAGCACGCAGCCGACATTATCTTCCTCGAGGTTCATTGCCATACCGCGGACCCCGTTTTCGAATTCGAGCAGTTCGCCGTACATGCAGCCGCGAAGCCCATATATCCTTGCGATGCCGTCAGCCGACTGGATTACATAACCTACGTCCTCTGTGACGGTCTTGGTACTGTAATGCTCTATTTGCTCTTTTATAATGGAACTAATTTCTTCAGGCTTCAGATCCATAAGTCTCACCTCATCTATAGATAATGCGCATTTTACTGCTGATCGACCATATTTTTCCGCAATCCCGCCAGCTTCTTTTTAACCGACCCGTCATACACCTTGTCGCCTATGACTACCTTCACACCGCCGATCAAAGAGGGGTCCAGCTTTACATCGACCTTTATATCTGCGGCATCGTTCATTTTTTTGAACTTCCCGCATATGGTGTCGATCTGGTCATGTCCGATCGGGAATGCAGTATATATCGTAATGTCCATTATTTTACGTCTCTCATTTGCGAGACGCACCGATTCCCGCAGAATGCCAGGCAGCAAACCTATCCTTTCCTTGTCCGTCAGAAGGAGCACAAAGTTCAGTACCTCCTGACGCACCTTCCCCTTGAGTACCCCGGAAAGCACGTTCTTCCTCTCGCTTTTTGAAACCTCGGGGTTGATGAGCAGCATGTTGAGAGTTTTATCCGAACATATCGCATTGACCGATGTCAAATCGTCCAGATATCCGTCGAGGTCGTTTCTTTCCGCCGCGAGGTCAATGAATGCCTCTGCATACCTTGAATACGCAAGCGACATCAGGCAGCACCTGCCTCATCGATAAATTTGTTGACCAATGTGCGGTTCTTTTCGGTATCAAGGTTCACTTCGATAACACGCGACGCCGCAGCCAGTGCGAGACCGGCGACCTGTGCGCGGAGCTCCGTGAGCATTTGCCTGCGTTCGATTTCGATATCTTCCTTTGCCCTTGCTATCAATGCTTCGGCTTCCTTGCGCGCTTCCGCTGTGATCCGGTCATGCTCGGCTTCAGCCTTTGCTCTGGCATCATGGATGATCTTTTCGGCATCGTCTTCCACATGCGCGATCTGCTCTTCATATGAGCGCTTCAGCTCCATGGCATCGGCCTTCTGCTTCTCTGCGTCGTTTATGGAGTTTTGTATAGACTGTGTGCGGTTTTCCATAAATTCCGTAACAGGCTTAAACAAAACCTTTTTCAACACAAAATAGAGCAGAAGCAGATTCAGAATAGCAAAAACAGGCTTTATTGCATTCAGGCTTTCAAGCAATCTATATCAACTCCTTCAGCCAGTATAAAAGCAATCTATCTAACAAAAATCACCGGCGTATCGAGCGCCTTTGATTTTTAAACAGATAACGGTGTACTGAGGGGGAAGAGGTCTCCCCCTGTCCAAAACGTACAAATGATCCAATTTATCAAACTTTTCCAACCAGCATGACTGCGATAACAAATGCAAAAATTGCGGTTACTTCAGACATAGTAGCAAAAATAAGTGTAGTAGATAATATTTTTCCTGAAGCCTCAGGGTTTCTCGAAACACTTTCCGCAGTTTTTGATACAGCGTTACCAAGGCCTATTCCGGCACCAAGCGCTGTAAGCATTACCAGGCCGACTCCTATAGCTACCAATCCACTTGCCATAATTTCACCCCCTTATTCGATCGCTTCTTTTATGTAAATTGATGAAAGGAAAACAAATATATAAGCTTGCAGTATTGCGTCGAAAACATCAAAGAAAAAGCTTGCAAGCGGTAATATCGGTTTGATGAACACGGTCGCTTCATATACCATTTCAACGATTATATAACCTGCCAGCATGTTTCCGAACAATCGAAGCGACAGAGACAAAGTACGCGTTGCGAAATCCAGCACATGGAACGGCGCCATGACCGGGGACGGCTCGAGAAAGCTGTGTAGCCAGCCCTTGACGCCCCTGAACCTGATGCCTGCAAAGAGTACGAGTGTAACGGACATCAGAGCCATGCCGAGAGTAATGTTCAGATCCTTTGTAGGCGCTGCGATGGAAAATTGCGGCAGCCCCTCGAAAAACCTGTTGCCTGTCAGCTTGTACAGCTCCTCGGCAGTCGGCAATACGCTGAAAAGGCCCGCCATATTCGCGAATACGAGGAATAGCAGGATCGTGCCGAAATATGGAGCAAACGACTTCCAGTGGTGGCCGAGGTTGTCCTTGATGATATTGTTGATGGTGTCTACGACGAGCTCCACAACATTTTGCTTACCCCTGGGTATTGTCTTGAGATTTCTTGCGAATACAAGAGACAGGATTATCAGCACGGCCATTACTATCCACATCATTACGATACTGTCCGAGACGGGGATCGATAGTCCGAAAATATTTATTGAAAACAAATCGTTCGGTTTCATTATGCTATTAGCATCCAATGTCTACACCCTCTCACCGAAATAATTCCTTGTGATTCCGAATGCTTCAGTTATGCTGTTCAGCATGATCAGCAGAGGTATTGTCAAAATACCTGCAACAAAACCCCAGAAAACCCACTGGCTTATGTAATATGCCAGCAATAAAAACGGTAATAGTATTATCTGATTTAGAAAAAATATAACTCTTGCAGGGCGCTGTCCGAGTCTGTACCGGCTGCCTTCAGCCGTTATGCCGAAAAAGCTTGCGTAGACAGCAGCGTTGCTGCAAAATTTCAAGGCGCTCATTGCAGTGCCTGTAAAAAGCCCGATCAATGTCAGCCATCTGTTCTCAATAAACACCATATCAATTATCGACAGCAGAATGAAGCATATTAACAACCTTTTTAAAATAAACTGTTCAATCTTGCTGTAAAACATTACATGGCATCTCTCGTTTCATAATTCTATATTAAGTTTGCCCACTGCTTGCCGATATATTTATGTAAAGGTCCATAGTCCTCTAAATCCTGCAATAAATAAAACTAATATACCACAGGGACTATGAATATTCAACAAATTCTTTGACAGAAACATACTTTGTGCAAATTGGAGAGATGTCTGATGGATATAGGTTCTATTATCGGCTTAATACTCGGTTTAGGCGCTGTATTGGCGGGATTCTTGTTAGAGGGAGGACACCTTAACGATCTGGTAGCCCAGTCTTCGCCTCTAATAATAGTATTCGGAGGTACTTTCGGAGCCGTAGTACTCTCATTTCCTCTTAGTGAGATCAAACAGGTACCTGCCGCATTGTCAACCGTTTTCAAAAATAAGAAAACGGATCCGATAGGCATCATCAATCACTTGTCGGAGCTGTCGGAGAAGGCGAGGAAGGATGGACTGCTCAGCCTTGAAATGGAAGCTCAAAATTCGGAGAATGAATTCATAAGGAAAGGACTTTCGCTCGTAGTCGATGGCATCGAAACGGAAGTCATAAAGGATATTCTCGACAGGGAGCTTGAGCTGCGAGAAAGTATATATGAAAAAACTGCCAAAATATTCGAGGCGGCTGGAGGCTTCGGCCCGACAATGGGCGTGCTCGGTACCGTTATGGGCATGATCAACGTTCTGGGTTCCATGGGAGCAAGTCCTGACGGTCTCGGTGAAAAGATAGCGACAGCTTTCCTGGCCACCATGTACGGCGTCGGCTTCGCAAACCTCGTGTATATCCCAATAGGCTCACGAATCAAGGCAAAGGCGGCAAATGAAAGAATGGTAAACGATCTCATAATAGAAGGTCTGCTTTCCATACAGGCCGGTGAAAACCCGAGGATCATCAAGGAGAAGCTCAACCTTACACTGATCGAGAAAATGAACGGCAAGGGCGAAGGCAAGAAGGGCGCTCCTGCGGCTGAGACGGAAGCGGAGGGATAATGATTGGCTTCTGTTAAAACCAAAGTCGAAAAAGATACGACCGAGCGTTGGCTGCTTACGTATGCCGATCTTATGAACCTGCTGCTGATACTGTTTATCCTTCTCTACACAATGGCCAATATCGACAGCGAGAAATATCAACAGGTCGCCAGTTCGCTAAGGCACGCCTTCGGTAACTATACAGCTGAAAATGTGATCGGTAGCAACGGAGGCTCTCTCTCCATATTGGATCTGGGAGGAGCTTTGGATCCTGAGACTGTCGTGCCTGCGAACGCGGAAAAGCAGCAGATGGAGGCCGTGCAGAACGAGGTGCAGAACCTTGTCCAGGAACTGGGCCTCACTGGAGAAGTGACTGTTGCGACACAGGAAAGAGGCATATATATATCAATTGGGGAGCAGGTACTTTTCAAAAGCGGCAGCGCCGATCTGGATGAAACGGCCAGGAGTGACATAATAAAAATAGGCAGGGAAATACTGGCCAAAATGCCGGATAAACAAATGAGGGTGGAAGGCCATACAGATAACATTCCGATCAAAAATGCCCGTTTCCCGGATAACCAAGAGCTTTCGACAGCAAGGGCGAACAACGTCTGGCGCATCCTTGTCAATGGCGCCGGCATCGACCCAAAGAAGATCTCGGCTACCGGCTATGGCGAATACAGGCCTCTTGTGGCTAATGATACGGAAGAGCACAGAAAACAGAACCGCAGGGTGGATATCGTAATATTGAGAGAAATATATGATGTGACTGAGCCCGGCACGGAATCTGCCGGCTAGTGAAACAAAAATAAAACAGAGGGACGGTTCCGTCCCTCTGTTTTATCTGTCAAGCATTAAACTCTTCAGGTTTTTCCTTTGACACTCCAAATTCATACAATATGGCTTTGACGATCCGCTCGGAGGCTGAACCGTCTCCGTAAGGATTTACGGCCTTCGCCATTTTATCGTACTCGGCTTTGTCATCCAGCAGCTGTCTGGCCATCGCCTCTATCGTTTCCTTTTCCACTCCGGCAAGCCTGACTGTACCGGCTGCGACTGCCTCAGGGCGTTCGGTCTCCTTCCTGAGCACCAGGACCGGTTTCCCGAGCGAGGGCGCTTCTTCCTGAAGGCCGCCCGAATCTGTCATTACCAGATACGATCGTGCCATAAGGTTATGCATGTCCTGAACATCCAGAGGGTCAATAAGGTGGACGCGAGGGTTTTGCCCCAGTACCCTGAAAGCTGTTTCGCGTACTGCGGGATTCAAATGTACGGTATAAATGATATCCACGTCTTCATAAGCGGCGGCAATATCATTCAGCGCCCGGCATATATTTTCGAGTGGTTCTCCAAGATTTTCACGTCTGTGGGCTGTTACTGCGATTACCCTGCGGCCTTTGAAATCTATATTCCGTAGGGCTTCGTGCCGAAAACCGTAATCCTTGCGGACAGTCGTTTTCATTGCATCTATCGCCGTGTTTCCGGTCACATAGATCTTATCCCGCAAAACTCCCTCCTTAAGAAGGTTTGAACGGTTTGCGGGAGTTGGGGCGAAGTGCAGGTCTGCAAGAGCTCCGGCCAGTTTCCTGTTCATTTCCTCGGGGAAAGGCGAGTATTTATCGTATGTCCTGAGGCCTGCCTCTATATGGCCGATTGTTATTTTGCGGTAAAAAGCAGCGAGCGCCGCCACAAAACAGGTGGAAGTATCGCCGTGTACAAGCACGAGATCAGGCCTGTCTTTGTCGAATATCCCGGCCAGTCCTTCAAGCGATCTGGTCGTTATTTGTTCCAATGTCTGCCTGTCCTGCATTATATCGAGGTCATGCGACGGCTTGATCGAAAAAATGTCGAGCACCTGGTCGAGCATTTGCCTGTGCTGGGCTGTCACGCATACGACAGTGTCGATATAGGGAGATCTCTCAAGCTCTTTGACAAGCGGAGCCATTTTTATGGCATCCGGTCGAGTCCCGAATATCGGCATTACTTTTATCTTCTTCATTTTACAACTCCATCAGATGGTTTTTCTGCGACTTTATCAGTATGCTTTTCGGAGGAGGGTTCTGATACTTCGTGATCGTTGTCGGACAGATCCTCATGATCGTTCATGTATTTTGCACCGCCGAAGACAAAAATCGAGACGGCTAAAAGCAGGATAATTGCGCTCAATGCGCCGCGGTCCGCCAGCACTATTGCACACAGACCCAGGGTCGCACTGGCGATATACATTATCAGTACGGATTGCCTCTGGCTCAGGCCCATGTCTATCAGCCTGTGGTGCAGATGGCTTCGGTCGGCCTGCATGATCGGCTTGTGAGTGCCAATGCGCCTGATTATCGCAAACAGAGTATCAAACAGGGGAAGACCAAGCACAAGCAGCGGAATTGCGATGGATACCGCGGCATAGGACTTTATGGCGCCCTGTATGGATATGACTCCGAGCGTGAACCCAAGAAATGCCGCGCCGGTTTCACCCATGAATATTTTCGCGGGGTTGAAATTGAACGGCAGGAAGCCCAGTGTCGAACCTGCAAGAGCAATCGTGACAAGCGCGGTATAAACTGCCGTAGTCATGTCGAGATCTGCCCTGAGCAGCGTTACAAAAAACAGCGAAAGTGATGAAATGGAGGATACGCCCGCCGCAAGTCCGTCAAGGCCATCGATAAGGTTGATAGCATTAGTGATGCCTACGATCCATACGATCGTAAGGGCGTACGATATCACAGGGCTCAAAATTATATAGGGCGATGAACCGAATGGATTCGAAAGAACGGAGATCCTCGTACCTGATATCAGTACGACCGCTAATGCGGCTGCTATCTGAAACATCAGCTTGATACTTGCCCTGAGGGGCTTCCTGTCATCAAGGATACCTTCGCAGCCCATAATGCATATACCTGCAACGAGTCCAATAATCTCTCTTTTGGGAGTCACTACGTTTGAAGCGGTGACCAAATCGAAAATAAGTGAAATAAGAAAACCTGTTATTATCGCAAGACCGCCCATAAGTGCGATCGGCTTTTTGTGCATCCTGCGCTCGTCCTTTGGGATATCTACAGCGCCGATCTTGAAAGCCAGCCTTCTGACGATCGGAGTTGCTGAGAACGCCACTATGAACGCAAGAGCAAAGGTTATTATATACTCATACATGTATGACAAAATATTTACACCTGCCTATAGTCTTACCACTCTTATACCGGCTTCCTTGAGCAGCTCCATTGATAGTTCGTCAGGATAATCACCCTTGAATACTATCTTCTTTATGCCCGCGTTGATAGCCATTTTTGCACATAAAACGCAGGGCTGGTGGGTCACATAAAGTGTGCCGTCCTTTACGCTTGTCCCGGAGTAGGCTGCCTGTACCAACGCATTCTGTTCGGCATGTATGCCCCTGCACAGCTCATGGCGCTGTCCTGACGGAATATTCATTTGCTCCCTCAGGCAGCCGGTCTCCGTACAGTGTTTGCACCCCATAGGTGCACCGTTATAACCTGTTGAAAGAATACGCTTGTCCTTTACTATCAATGCACCGACCTGACGTCTGATGCAGGTCGACCTCGTTTTGATCAGTTCTACTATTTCCATGAAGTAATCATCCCACGACGGTCTCATAGCGCATACCCCCAAATTAGTAATATTGGACGGAATTTAAACTATTTTGTTCCGAACAACCTGTCGCCTGCATCTCCGAGGCCTGGCACGATATAACCATGGTCATTGAGCTTCTCGTCGACTGAGGCACAGTATATCTCAACATCCGGATGATCCCTGTTTATGCGGGCTATACCCGTCTTTGCGGCGATCAGGCACATCAGCTTGATATTCGTAACGCCGCGTTCCTTTATAAACCTGATTGCAGCTGAGGCGGAACCGCCTGTGGCAAGCATCGGGTCCAGAACGACTATCTCCCTTTCTTCAGCGTCTACAGGGAGCTTGCAGTAATATTCAACCGGTTCCAGCGTTTCCGGATCACGGTACAGTCCAATGTGTCCTACTTTTGCGAACGGCAGCAGATTCAGCATACCATCGACCATTCCGAGGCCCGCCCTTAATATCGGCACTATTCCAAGCTTCTTGCCTGAAATGACTTTTGTTTTGGCAATTCCAACCGGGGTTTCTATTTCGACTTCCTTCAACGGCATATTTCTGGTAACTTCATAGCCCATCAGCATTGCTATTTCGGAAACTAATTCCCTGAATTCCTTGGTGCTGGTATTTTTGTCCCTCAACAGTGAAATTTTGTGTTGTATCAGGGGGTGATCAAATATAAAAACCTTTTCCATAAATTACCTCCAGTTGTGTATTTCAGGCCTCTTGACTGAGTGCCGCATATCTGTGGTACTTCGTTCTTTATTTTATAATATTGAATAGACAAAGTCAAAGCCGTATCAACTTTTTTTAACTTTTTCAAACAGCGATCCGACAGCTTCCGCGATCTCCTCCGCGCATTGCCTGTATACCTGCAGCGAGCCGCCGAACGGGTCTTTTACGTCTTCGGATATTCCATAGACATATTCTTTCAATGCATAGACATTCCGATACGTTCCGGAAAAGCGGGAATTAATGTATTGTTTATGGTTTATGGACATGGTAAGTACCAGGAAGGCTTCCTGCATATCTGCAGGATCGAGCTCATGAGCTCCATGGGCGGAGAGGTCGCAACCGTAATCCTTCATTGCAAGGACGGCATTTGTGCTTGCGGCTTCTCCTTCGGTTGCGGAAAGGCCTGCAGATGTGGCTGAAAAGCCGCACCCCGGGCCTTCCTGTGCGGCCAGCCTGTTGAACAGGGCTGCCGCCATGGGACTTCTGCATGTGTTTCCAGTGCAAATAAACAATATTTTTCTCATACTTTTATAATGTTGCCGCCTGCGGCCTTCAGCATACGATTCATAACAGCCTGTCCGATGCCGGCGGTTTCCGGGGCCTCAGCCAGGATAACACCTACATTGTTTTCATCAAAATCCCGCAGGCACTTGAAAAGGTTTGTCGCAAGACTTTCGGGATTGCGTCTGCTGCCGAGTGAGATGAACTTGCAGTAGGCATGAAGGACAGGCTCATAAAGGGCGGCAGTTTCATCCGTCACAAGTATTCCGACATTGGTGCCGTCGTGGTTATAAAGTTCAGCCCTTCTGCCGATCTCGTCCGCCACAGGCTCGGGCTCGCCCTGTATGAGAAGCATCATAGCCCTTGGTGCATAATGCCTGTATTTCATGCCCGGCGCTCTTGGCGGGGCAGAGGTCTTTACTTCCGATGATATAGCCGGGTCGAACCGGACTTCACCCAGAAGCCGGGTAAGCTTTTCGAAGGTAACTCCTCCCGGCCTCAGGATCATTGGGGGTTCTACCGTGATATCCAGTACTGTCGATTCAACGCCCACTTTTGTATGGCCGCCGTCTATTATAACGTCGACTTTGCCTGACAGGTCTTCGATAACATGTTTCGCAAGCGTTGGGCTTGGCCTGCCCGAACTGTTGGCGCTGGGTGCGGCTACAGGTATGCCTGATTTTCTGATGAGTTCGAGGGCTATCGGATTGGAAGGCATCCTGATACCGACCGTATCGAGTCCGGCTGTAACTATCGCAGGTATTTTATCTGATTTGGGCATCAGCAGGGTAAGTGGACCGGGCCAGCAGGCTTCCATGAGCTTAGCAGCCGCTCCCGGGATGCTTGACGTCAATTCCTTTAATGTGCTGGTCTCTGCTATATGTACAATAAGCGGATTGTCCGAGGGACGACCTTTAGCCCTGTAAATACCTTCGACCGCAGCCTGATCAAGGGCATTTGCCCCCAGCCCGTATACCGTTTCTGTCGGAAACGCCACCAGGCCGCCATCCCTTAATACCTGGGCGGCATATTCGAGCTGCTTGTCCCAATTCGGCTTTGAAATATCGACCTTGATTATCTCTGTCTTCAATATGTATATCTCCTCTGTCGGGTACTGCAGCGAAATATATGGAATCGGCCGGTATTCCCGACCGGCAGCATTCGCTTTAGTATCAGTTATATATGGTTATTATTATACCACATAATATCCCGAGTACATTCGATATCGACGACAGTCTGCCAAGGTAGAGTTTTTTGGACTCCGGCACCAGTTCGCCGTAAACTATGTACAGCATTGCGCCTCCGGCAAAACCAAGGCACGAAGCTGTCAAATTATTCGAGATCTCACCGAGAATTGCGCCGAACAGGGCTCCGAGGCCCATGGGGACTCCTGAAAGCAGGGTGTATGTGAATGCCTTGATTCTGGAAAAACCGCCTGCGCGCATCGGCAGCGCCATAGCGATACCCTCGGGTATATCATGAATGATAATCACGGCTGTTATCGTAAAGCCGAGGCTTGCGGAAGCCTCAAAGCCTGAACCCACGGCAAAGCCCTCGGGGAAATTGTGCATCGCGATGGCGATAGCCATAAGTATGCCTGCCTTAAGAAGGCTGGAACTGGTCGTCTGTGTAAACATACGCGAATGCTTCAGGATCTGCTCGATGATGACTACTACGCCTATTCCGGACAGAATACCTGCGAACGCATAGAAAGTGCCTCCAAGGTTGAAGGCTTCGGGAAAAAGTTCAAAACAAACGACAGCTGTCATCAGCCCGGCGGAGAACTCCAGCAGACTGCTCATTAAGCGGTTGCTCGTCTTTGTGATCACAAATGCCGAAAGGCCGCCGATGCCGGTCCCGGTAAGGCCCGATATGAGCCCGAACAGGGTTATGTTGATAAGATGCTGCATGCCTGACCTCCGTATGGATCAATGGAATCCATGTACATATTTACCATTGTATTCGTGGGAGGGCCGCAATATCCATATTTTATGAGACGATACTTTTGATTGAAACTATATAGGTTGTGTAAGATCACAGATGAACCGTTATCATGCTATTGCGGAGTTTATGCTCAAAGAGCATATAGATTCAGCTTTGCGGCAAATCTAACTCGCGTCGCTTATGCTCCGCTCAAACAGAGATTTGCCCTTGATTATGCTTCATCAATATGCTCTAATTCGCAAAACTCATGCAATTGCAAGATAACGGTTCATCTATCGATCCTTGTCAATGAATCTATATGTTTTAAGAGTAAAGCTCCGCTGAAATCGGACAAAAAATAATCCGCCGCGGCGGATATATCTTTTTAGCTTTGTTTTCGGTCCAATCTTCGTTATGATTTAATCTTCATCATAACTGGCGCTGCCGAGCTTCTCGGATTGGGCTGCGGTGATGAGCGCGTCGATTACTTCGTCGAGGTCGCCGTCCATGATCTGTTCAATCTTGTAGAGGGTCAGGCCAATCCTGTGATCGGATACCCGGCCCTGGGGGAAATTGTACGTACGTATGCGTTCGCTGCGGTCACCGGTTCCGACCTGGCTTTTCCTGGCTTGCGCGATCTCCGAATTCTGCTGCTCCTGCGCCATTTCAAAGAGCTTCGAACGCAGTACGCTCATTGCCCTGTCCTTGTTTTTATGCTGGGAGCGCTGGTCCTGGCAGGTGACTACTATGCCGGTGGGAATATGAGTTATGCGTATTGCCGAATCTGTCTTGTTGATATGCTGGCCGCCTGCGCCGGAAGCCCTGTAGGTATCGATCTGCAGGTCGTTCGGGTTGATGTCGACATCGACTTCTTCCACTTCAGGTAAAACGGCAACAGTGACTGTCGAAGTATGGATCCTTCCGCTTGATTCGGTGGACGGGACTCGCTGGACCCTGTGGACTCCGATTTCGTATTTCAGCCTGCTGTAAGCGCCTTTGGCCTCTATAGTAAAGACGACTTCCTTTATGCCGCCGATTTCAGTATCATTCATGTCCACTATTTCCGTCTTCCAACGGTGACGTTCGGCATAGCGGCTGTACATCCTGAACAGGTCTGATGCAAAGAGGGCGGCCTCTTCGCCGCCGGCGCCGCCGCGAATCTCAACGATGACGCTCTTGTTGTCGTTGGGGTCCTTCGGGGCAATAAGTATCTTGAGTTCGTTTTCTATCGAATCGAGCTTTTCCCTCGATTCGTCGAATTCAGCCTGGACGAGTTCGCGAAAGTCCTTTTCCAGAGTGCCGTCAAGCAGCTCCCTGGCTTCCGCTATATCGGATTTTACCTTTTTATATTCACGAAATTTCGCAACTATATCACTCAGCTCTGAAAATTCCTTCATCAGCTTGCGGTATTCGTCCTGGTCCGAGATCACCTGCGGGTCGGCCAGCTTGTGGTTTATCTCTTCATATCGGTTTTCCGCATTTTCCAGCTTATCAAACATAATGCACCTCATAAAATGGGTTATCGGTGTTTTATTATAGCATATAACAGCACTTTAATCCATACGGAAGAAGCAGGACGAAAGGGGAGGGCGGGAACCGCCGGGGGAGGGTGCGCGGCCAGGCAGTACAAGGCTTGCCGGGTCTGAGGCGTAAAAAACAGGCTGACCTTTCAGGTACAGCCTGTTTTCGCTTCGACACTACTTGTTACACTGACAACTGGAGCACTGAGCTCCGAAACTCATTTTATTACCTCAATGTAGCCGTTCTGTGTTTCTGCATATATGTTAACCTTTTGGGTGGCATTGGAATAGTTCTCGGTCTCCGCCTCAGCCTGCTTGTTGGGCCCCTCGGCTCTGAAGGCGTTGCGGTACAGCAGGTTCGGGATCAGCAGATTGATTCCGCCGTTGGAGGTCTGGGCATTTACCCTGTAGCCCTTCTCTTCCGAATCATTCATGTTTGCCTTGATATCGGCGTTCTTTGTCTTGAGGGTAAGGTCTACGGTATTGGCGCCATCCAGGCTCTGAACGTTTTCCACGAGGATCTTGCCATTCTGGGTCGCGACTTCAGCCTTGACGGCCTTCAGGTTCTTTACTTCGATACCTGCGTTTTTGGTATTTATAGCGATTTCCGTACCTATAA
>Ga0207800_1000057_pt1 | contig 44540 bp, 33 predicted proteins | sample LuqExpMetageno11_FD_187769 | JGI IMG/M metagenome (GOLD analysis project Ga0207800, IMG submission 187769) | Tropical forest soil microbial communities from Luquillo Experimental Forest, Puerto Rico - Sample 11 (SPAdes) | ecosystem: Environmental > Terrestrial > Soil > Tropical forest ... | reverse complement strand
AAATATCAACGAGTTTACTTGAAAGACATAACTTGACTTTTAGACAGGATAATAACAGAATTTCAAGAAAAACAATAGGATTTTCAAAGAAAATTAAAGGACTATACAACCAAATGAGGATTTACTGCACTCATTTTAACTTTTGCAGAAATCATAGAGGATTAAAAAACAAAGAGGGAGTTTTGGAAAACAAAACACCTGCACAAGAGTGTAGAATTAATACTAAAAAATGGAAATTTATAGAATTGTTAAACTACAGAAGTCTCAAAAACGCCAACTAATTAATGAGGAAGCACCAATTTCTTTGAGAAATGTTTTATATCTTTGAAAATACTTCATGTTTCCCCAGCCAAAATAATAAACTCTCTTTTTGAAGGTTGATATTACATCTAATTCTTTTTTAGGTACATGTGTCCTCGGTTTCTAGTGGTAAAACCATCTGTAACCTGACTGCTTCTCGCCAGCGTATCCATAGGATAAATAACCCAACAGCGCCGATCGCACCCCAAGCGATTAACACACCTAAACTCTGGCCAAAGATGTAAGAAACTATCAGGGGCATTCCATCCCACATTGCATGTAGAATGGAAACGAGCAGATAAGCACTAATAACCTGCAAGTTAATGCGGAAATTACAACTCTTACTTTCTCGGAACAGCACACTAGCTAAAATAGCTGTCCAGGTCCCATGCCCCAATGGAGAAAGCAGACCACGGAGTAAGGTTACTCCCACTGTTGCCGAAATGCTCCCATGACTTGCTAAGAGAGCTGTAAAGGCATAACCATTACTTTCGAGAGCTGCAAATCCCATCCCAGATGCAGCGCCTAGGATTAATCCATCCATTTCCGAGTCGTGTCGTCTATGGCGTGCAATCACAAGTACTCCCAAGATTTTGGCAAACTCTTCTATAAGCCCTATTCTTAGAATCGCACCAAGATTTGATTGACGGATAAAAAATGGCTCTAAAAGGGAAGCTGCAAGGATACCCAACAGCCCACCATATAGGAAAGCCAAAGAGACCGTCGGCATTGTCAGGCGACTGAGATGCCTACGCTCGTATATGAAAGCCACGTAGGCGACAGGGACCATAAAGCTGCCGACCATTACCAGGGTGGGAAACAGGTTTGAGTTCTTTGTCAGCAGCAAGGCCATCAGCAAGAGAACGTAGAAAACTGCTGCAGTGGTTAAAACTTTTAGCCAGGCATTCCTGTGGACTGCTGGCAAAGGCTCCTGAATTTCCATCGTGCTATCCATAAAATCTCCCTGTTCAACCCTTTCTTTTCACTTATTCAGTCGAATATTCAGTCTGCTTAACTTCAATGGAGGATATTGCTGCCTTAAATCAATAAACTCGATTCGGTTAGTGCCTTCCAAGGCTTTCAACAACATCAATCACGATAACCTCAGAACATCCTTCCCCCAGATTATTATTTCCAAAGTGCTATTATTATAATATCAGGGAGGAAGTTTAAATATTACGCCTTAGATGATAATATTCAGCAAGCTTTGTGAAATTTAAGAAAAAGGATGGCCTACTGAAGAAGCGTAATCGTATTCTGAAAAGATAGCTGACTTAATATAATAGAGAGAAAACCTTTTCCTTATCAGGGCAATGCCCTAATCACTGATTGATATCTAAGAGACTAATAAAAGAATAGCTAAGGGAATTAGTGCTTAGAATCATGAGACAATCTCTAAAAACTATGTAAGAAAATGTTTCAGAAGCATTCTGTCGATGCTCGTTTAATTTATGAATTACTATTTCTTCCTGACAAATTACGCTTTCAATTTATTTTTGTTCTATGTCTATGCAATTAAGATTTTCTTATATACAAACGCTGCTTAAGTTGATAGTAACAGAATAAGTTTACAGTAACAGATATTACTGTGGCTTTATCCTTTTCTGGAACAGACAGTGCAGCTGACTCACTTCAGTAGTGCCATAAAATAGGAATTAACACGACTATCATTGCCCTGTAAGCAAGAAGCCAGCGGGCTATATTTACGATGGATGCTGCAACATTCTACTCTTATAGCTATAAGCCGCGACGAACCTGCGTTCTGCGAGCGAACACCGTGTGAGCACAACCTTAGCGGCGAAGCTTGGAAGACCTACCGTCTTCAGGTTGACACCAAACTGATGGGACCAGAAAGCAGGCAGGGCTTTGTATGCCCAGAGATCTGTCGGAGTACTCACCATGTTATACGCGGCCGTTCTTGCCTGCTCAACAGCATTTCCTCAGTGCTCAACCGCCAGTAGCTCGCCTTCGTAGAGCGGGTAAGGCCAGCGAGCCACATTCCCCGCGACAGGCCACATGCTTACGTTTTTCTCTATAACTGTAATTTATATACTATGTTCTTTGATTTTTGATATTTTCATTTTTCCAAAAAATTCTATGCCGATGAAAAGTGTTTTTTGTAATAAATCACTTTACAAATTAACAACTTCTGTCCAATTAAGGTTAAAAATAGGAAATATGAGCCTCCAAAAGAAATCATGAGGCTTAAGAATTCAGGTATGTAGAAAAAGACCTTAGACGGTAAGCTTGTTCTAGTACTAAGGACTGTATCAAGATTAGAGGGCACGATTTTCCTTAAAAAACTTGTATTTAATTTTTAACTGACAATATACATAGTTAAACATAATTTAAACTGTAATAATATTTCAGGCTGGAAAGTAAAGCATTACAAAGATTTAAATTTCATTTTTGATTTTTATAAAATAATATAAAAATACGGATATTTATATATTATTTTAGTCAGTTAGTTCCTTATTACGGTATGAACTGGAGACTGCTGTGAAAATTGCGATTTTATTCTCTCAAAATCTCACTTTTCATACTTTGAGAGATAGCTTTTAGCCTTGGGAAGCCACAGGAACTCGTGTTACAAGCACTTTATCTATTCGATTACCATCCATATCTACAACCTCGTACCGCAGTTCTCCGTATACAATATGGTCTCCAGTTGCTGGAATTCTTTGAAGAAGGAAAATTATCAGCCCGGCAATAGTCCGGTAGTATCCAAGTTCCTCTCCTGGAAATAAATCTACAGATAAGACATCCTTAAGCTTTTCAATGGATGTATCTCCGTCGATGAGCCAGGAACCATCTTCTCGAACCTTAATCTGTGCCTCAGTAGGCTCCTCAAGAGAACGGATTTCTCCTACAATCGCTTCGAGAACGTCATGTAAAGTAATCACACCTTGAATACTCCCGTATTCATCAGTGATAAGGGCAATATGCACTCCAGTCTCCTTGAATAACTCGAGAAGCTTCAGGACTGAAGCGCTTTCGGGTACAAAGAGCGGTTTTGTAACCAGTTCTTGGAGATTAACAGTACCACTTTCCACAAACTTCTCAAGGACTCTTTTTACGGATATCATACCGATAATATTGTCCAAGACCCCCTCATACGCTGGAAAATTGGATCGACCGCTTCCAATCATCTTCCGCAGATTTTTATCGGTAGGATCTTCAAGGTCAATCGCAGTGAGATCAGTGCGATGAGTCATCAAGGTATCAACTCGACGGTCACCAATCTCAAGCACGCCTTCTATCATGCTCAGTTCAGCTTTCTCAAACACTCCAGCTTTGGTTCCTTCTTCAAACAGAATTTTAATTTCCTCTTCTGTTACCGGAAGTTCAGTAGGCTTGCTAACTCTCATGATCTTGAGCACAGTTTCGGTGGAACTACTAAGAATTATCACAAGTGGCTTTGCGATGACAGAAAGATAGAACATAGGTCTTGCGATGCTAGAGGCAATTGATTCCGCATTATTGAGTGCAAGCCTTTTTGGGACAAGTTCTCCAAAAATTAGGGTCAGATAAGTAATTAAAAGTACTACAAGAGTGATACTGATCGCGTTACTATACGGAGATAGAGCATGAAATTTTTCAAGGTAAGCTGCAAGCTCTTCTGATACCGTAGCTCCGCCGAACGCACCTGCAAAGATTCCAATCAGAGTGATCCCTATCTGCACAGTCGAGAGAAACGGAGTTGGAGCATTAGCGAGTTTAAGAGCAGCGGCTGCCCGTGTATCCCCTTCTTCTGCCCTTTGCTTGAGGCGAGTTTTTTTGGCGGAAACTAGGGCAAATTCTGACATGGAAAATATTCCATTGAGTGCGATCAAAACAAGAACGATAATAATCTCAAGTAAATATGACATTTTGGAGATATTGGTCGGATTATAACATAAAGCTATTTATAATCTTTAGAAAACTTGTTTTAATAAGCTTATAGTAGATTAACTCTTTTTTTTGTTGGGCGGCTAATTCTCTCTGTGATTTCTACCTGCTACTTATGCTCTGGAGTCTCTCTCCAGAATTTAAGATAGGAAACCTTCTGTCTCTCTCAGTACAAGGCTAAACAAAACTCCAGCTTTGATCTGGCTATAATTTTTTAAATTTATGTTTAAAAAACTCTTCCTGGTTTATTTTCATTAAGAGCTCTGATTCTTCTAACCAGCGCAGGATGTGTTGAAAGCAAATTTGTGGACCAAATCCAGAACCCTTCAGGGCTCCTTGCTGTTTCTAGGTATTCCTCGTAGTTAACAGCCTTGTAAAGATGTTCACCTGCGGAAAGAACTATAAGCCCTTTCTTGCCTGAAGGAGCAAGCTGAATTGCGATTCGGTCTGAGGTGTATTCCCTAGCTCGACTCAGAGCAGTCCATAAAAGGTTCTTGAGGACAGGCACAAAAGCAATCGGAAAGATTGAGAGGTTGTAGAGCAGGGTCACATGGCCTGCTTTTATATGAGCCAGTTCGTGGGCAACTATGAACTCAAGAGAATTAAAGTCTCCTTCCCGGTATGCGACCTCAACGATATCCGCATAAAAAACAACATAGTTTCTCCGGAAGTAAAGCCTGGTAGCAAAAGCGTTTATCAACCCTCCTTCCTGGATTAAGAACGCGTCAGGGATTTCCCTGAGGTTTAGCTCAGAAGAAAGGCGTTTTATGATCTCGTAAAGTTCAGGAAATTGTTTTTCTGAAAGCTTGACTGCATTTGCCATCATTCCCCCATATGTTTGTCCGGAAACAAATGAGAGAAAAGCAATCGCCGCCGGAACTACCAGTATATACTCAACCCCGAGTTCTTCGGGATAGAGAAGCGGTACTGTCATTAGTGTGATATAAATAAAAATACTGATCAACAGACAGACAACAAAAAGAGGTATTTCGGCAGGATGTTTGAGATTCCTTATTTCACTATCCAGCAATTTATTTGTCCCCCATTCCTCTATAAATATGTTTCAATAACCTCTCTAAAAAGAATTATGTAATTTATTTTTTTCAAATGTCCAAATTTTACCTTGGATTTATGACAATATACTATTTACTGTCAAACATAATTTTTACTGTTTGGTTATACATTTTACTCTCAAATATATTTTATACTATCGTTAACGCGGAAGTCTCCCCTAGGGAAAAATAAGGTTGTTTATTTAATTTCAGGACAATTACTGGATTGAGCAAGATGTCAATAGGTATGTAGAGCTTTTGGGCAATATATTCATTTTATTCGAAATGAGATTTTTTTAACTAAAAAATAAGCATTTATTTCTAAACATGTCCTATCCTTAAATATGCTGCAAAGAGTGCCCAGCCAGGTCAAAGGCACAGACTTAAACTCCGACATACCGGACTAATAAAATAAGAGGTAACTCCAGCGAAAGGATAAGTCAGAATTCAGACCGTTTACGAAGATACTCATGAGTTCGAATTCCATCCCTCGTACCAAATTTTATTACTATATAAGTACAGAGGGGCATGAATGCATCGACCTTTACAGGCTGTCCGACAATTACCTTCAGTAATAAAAGAATTCCTTATTTTTTGATTTAAAGGTCTTGTTTGCTTTCTTTTTAGCTCTTTTTATTACTACCAATAATTGTCGGACAACCTGTTTAGGATAGGATGGCCGCACGCAATTTGATTTAAGCTCATCCCAAAACTCATAATTAAATTTTTTAAAGTTCTCCTTTAAATAGTCAATCGATCTTCAAAATTATGAATTAGTTCTGAAACTTATTGATATGCAAATCAGATCGATTTTGGGACGAGCTCAATTCTTATTTTGCTTAAAATCAAATTCTTTTCATATTCTTTTGAATCGTGGAATGCTACGTATCTAAAGCGACGAATTCATAGTTGAGTTCCCAGTAATATTGCATGTAATGGTTTTAGTCATATAGAGATATGATTCTGAGTTTTGGGATAGGCTCATCTATTAACTACGAAGATTAGTCTGGTTTTAAGAATCAACAGGCGTTTTAAAAATAATTATATCTTTTATTTTAGTCATTTATACTCACAGAATTCATCTACAGTCTGAAAATTCTACCTTATAATTCAGTACTTTATACTTCAGTTTGCTTGAGCACAAGCACTGTAACGCAACCGTTGTGCCGCAACCGTTGCGCCGGTTGATCACGCCAATAGGGCTTGGGGATAAAATCCTCAAACCCAAACGTTGCCAGGAATTTTCGATCAAACCTTTTATCAAAAGGTTTGCAGTCAAGCTTTTTTTTGAAAAGGGTTGCGCCGGATAGGGTTTGGGGGATATAAGGTACTTATATTCAAACGTTTCTCGGGTTTTCGATCAAAACTTCTCTCAAAAGGTTTACGGGAAATTCACTTAATATCGCTGTCGATTAAACTGATAGTGACAAGAAGCTTTTCCTTTTTATTTTCGAGTTCTTCTTTTAGAGCAACCAGCTTCTTTTCAGAATCCTCAATATCCTCTTCAAGCAAACGAATCCTGCTCAAGATTTCGGTTTCCTTATGTTCGAGTTCGACCATTTTTCCAGTGTCTGAGCTTTCGAGTTCAGCTTTTTTTGTCTCATATTCCTGCAGGGCTTCAAGATACTCTGTTTTCCGCTCTGGAAAAACCGAAATTGCAGTTTTGACCTGTAACAGGGCTTTTTCTTTTTTCTGAGCCTGCATATCCAGGGCGTTGTCCTCAAACACCTTTTGAAGTTTCGGGAAAAAAGAAGGATCTATATGTACTGGATCTTCGAAGCAAATTTCAATCTGCTTCTTTACTTCTGGATTTAGGGTATACCTGCCGCTTTCGTGAAGTTTCTTAATTCTTGACAGATGGCCTGAAAGTGGAAGTACAAGAGAGCTCAAACCTGCCTCAACTTTTCGGAGTTTTTCCTTGGAAATAGAAATTTCTGCCTGTAGGTTCTGTAAACCCTGCCAAATAGCTCCTTTTCTGAAATCCTCGATAGATTGATTAGTTTTGGAAGCTTCAGCTTTCAAAACCTGAAGTTTTCTGTATCGGGATTCAAGTTCCAACTCTTCGGCTGCTATTAAAGCCGAAAACTCTTTTATTTCATTAGCTTCCGAATAAGCTACTTCTATGGCGTCCATTTCCTTTTTATTTACCAGGATTACCTCTCTAAGCTCGCTAAAAACTTTACCCAGGTTGGCAAGACTTCCACTGACTTCTTTTGATTCCTCGGGAAAAACGCCTTTTGTGTACTTGAAACTCTGGCTCATATGCTCCAGACAGGTATCGAGACTCTGTGCAGATGCACCATAAAAGCTCTCGAGAGCTTTGAAATCTCTATTTTCCGGAATCTTTATTTTATCTATCAACATTGTGACTTGTTTTGTCACATTTTCTTTGTTGCTTCTCGCCCGCTTTACAACTCTGACATCAAAGTCTCCCTCGACTTTTGCCTCCGAAAGACTTGAGTTACTTTCTTTGAGTGCTAAAAGTGAGACTTCAAGTTCTTTTAAAAGATCAGATACGTCCTTTTCGACTCGGGAAGATATTTTTTGAGACCTGGTATTCAACCTTGAGGGCAGGTCTTCAAAATTGATTTCTTTGAGATCTTTTTCCTCACTTGAATCTTCTTTTTTTCCGAAGAGTTTCTTAATCCACTTCAACCTTAACCTTCCCTGAATTTGATAAACCAATAGAATTCATTTCTTTAATTCCATACATTTGAAACTTGTTATATGAAAGATTTATTCCGTAAAACACTTTCCATATGAAAGAGAGAATAAAATATAATTTATATGGATACTTAAAAAGTCTGAGTTTCAGTACGAATAATTATATGAAGAAATTTCTGCAGTAATAGGTATATTTTTGGGCTGGAGGTGCGTTTTCAGAAACCTTAGCCCAAATTATATCGAACTTACTAATTCTTTGATAAATTTACAGTTCAGAGCCTAAGCAAAAACAATGGAAGTAGGAACTTTAAAGAATAATCTGACTACAAGAATATCTGGGGTTTATAGCAGAGACGAAATTGAAACTTCGTTCAAAGGGCGCTAAGTGAAAGGTTAAATTAACATAGCCAGCCTATATTTGAATGAGCTGACTTATCTCTCCGATATTTATTAACAAGTTATATGGAACATAGCAGTGATCCTGCCCTCAAGTTCGTTCCAACGTTCAATTGCCCAGGGTGTAGGAAGTAATTCAACACCGCATTTGTTTTTCCTAAAAAAATCTTCAGCTTCTTCAGAAAGTTTCACAAAACCTTTCTGTCCAGTTCCTATAATTAGTTTTTCTGTTCCTTCCTCATAGATATACTTTGCTTCCTCAAGCGAGATTTTATGAGAGGTCCCATATAGTTCTTTTGATAATCCTTTCTCTCTTTTTTCAACTTGCCCATTGAGGCGAATAAGTATGTCATATTTATAGGTATCTCCATCTACAGTAATCGAACCAAAACTTGTAGAATCAATCTTTGGCTTCATGGTTCACCTCTTAAACCGAAAACAAGATTTTCTACTATAATTGCTATACATACTTCATATAATTGACATATATGCCTTAAATAAATTAGTCTTCAGACTATAACCATATATGAGTATAATGTAATACTCATATAATCTACCTACGTCAGGTTTACATTCGAAAGTTAAATAGTTTTTCTTGGCACAGTTTTTTGAATATAAAGGAACCGTTCATCAAAATTAAACCTGGTTGACGGACAATTCAAATTCGACGACTTATATAAGAAATGAAACATTTTTGCAATAGAGTTTAACATGAAAAAGTAACATTCTGCTAAATGTAAACCCAATAACCATATATAACTTAGAGAATTTTATTTAAAAACAATATCGTTGAAAGTTCTCAAAAAGGAATGTCAACCTGAAGAGAGACATAATAATGTCTGTAATGTCTGGGCAAAGAAGTGGGGGAACCTTGGCATTCGAAAAAGCCCGGATAATAAAGTGTAGTGTTCTGTGTGCAAGTAATGGCCTTTTTTTCTTGAAACAACTCCAATCTGCTCCCCTGAAAGAATAAAAGATCTTAATATCTCAGGTTTATAGAAAAAAGCTTCACAAATGTGATATGGTTGGATATAAAGAACTGTCGGAAGACATTTAAGAACACACTCTCTTAAAGTCTCCTAAATTCGTTTTTTAATGGATATGTGATACAGGTAAAAAGATTCTTAGTATTATCATGTTTTAAATTTGGAGATAAAGTATTATAAAGTTTTAAACTCGATTTTCGATTTTTATATAATACCAAAAAAATAAGTATGTTTATATGGTAAAATTTCCCAGTAGGCTTCGATTGTAAGTACGTTAAGATTAATTGTAACCTAATAGGATAAAAAATATAAAAATCGGAAAAAAATAAGGAATAATTTCCTATCAAGTTGCGATTGCGGATATTCTTGTATCTAGTATTAATCTAGACCAAATAAGTATTAATCTAGACCAAATAAGGAGGAAAAATAATGCGAAAAACTATGTTTAAAACAATATGTGTTTTCACATTAGTATTCTTTGTCATGTCAATGACAGGAGCAGCATGTGGTAACAGCTGTAAAACAAAAACAGATGCAATAAATGATGTTTTTACATGTAAAACATGTAAAACATGTTCCGGTAACGTGCTGAGTAATGACAAAGGATGCAACCTTAAAGTTACTTCTACAGGATGCTTTACTACTGCAAAGGGCGGCAAGGTCTGTATGCAGAGTAACGGTAAATTCACCTACACAAAACCAGCAAGCTGCACTAAATCTTGCACTGACAGTTTCAAATACTGTATAAAAGGAAAGGACGGAAAAACTGATTGTGCAACCGTTAAGATTAATGTCAAATGCTCTAGCTGTTCATCCTGCTGAAGTATCCTAAAGTACTTGTTTTAGTAGGAATATTTTACAACCAAGCACATTAAAGGGAAAGGGAAGTATTAATCTTCCGGGATTAAATCCCAAATCCCTTAATGCTTTTATCCTAATAATTACAGAACCAGGTCAATAAATTATAACCCAGCATAACGGACCCGGTTCAAATTATGAAGTCTTTCTCAAGAAGCTTCTAGCTAAACTTTGCCAGTATCGTTTCGAGCTCAACTCTGCCGAAACGCGATAGTTAATGCTTTACTTTGTCGGAAGCAGATTAGGGATTTCGGTTTAATTACAATATCTTTTTGGGAAATTTGGTAGAAACTCAAACTGGTTTTTCAAAAGCTAGAGCTTGAAATTTCATCCCCGCATACTGCCGAAATTCGCGTTTTGTCCTTTTTTGCACACTCTATTCCATCTTCAGCGGCTTCCCTTATGATATATCCGGCCTTGTGAAGAATAGTATCCGCGAGCTGAGGATCTTTGTCCATACTGGCAGTACAGGGGTATGAGTGATGAGCTCCTGAGATGGTTTCTTTATATTCAGAAATGTCAGTCCAGCCAAGTTTCTTTGCCACAAACCAAGTGGAACCACAAGGGGCATCCCTGAGAACACCTGCGCCTACGAACATCTTTCCATCGGGACTTATCTCTATTCTGAGTACAGGTTTTCCGAACCCTAGGTCAACAAATGCATCTATGACGGGCTTTCCGGTTTTCTCAAGAGCACAAAAAGGCTTTGGAGCCTCAAATTCTACTCCTATACCTTCAAGCTCTTTTCTAAGCTGTTCTAGGATACCTGCAGGGGTTTTCTTTGAGTCTTCAGAAGGAGCTATTACGGCTTTTGCCTTCGTGCTCTTCACAACATTCGGAAGGGCTATTAAAAGGTCTGGATGGATGCCAATAGTAAGTATCAGATCGCATTCTGGTAGCTTTTGAGGCATGTACTGCTCAGGCTCTTCTATAAATGTGGGCAAATCTTGAGGAAATTCATGAATTCCTACGATCAGGTTCGCATATGACTTCCTAGCTTGTCTGCAGTGGTTGCAGAGTTCTCCACAGGACACGCAGAAGTTTCCCGGATTGATCAGGTTCTGAATAACTTTTTTCCCAAGTTCGCCTGAATAGAGTACAAGGATCTTCATAATTCACTCCTATTTTAAAGCTTCAAGAGTCATTTTTGTAATTTTTTCTTTCGTTTTTAAAATGTAGAACTCCTGACTATTTTTCCCCATAATAAAAAAGGAACAGGGAACACAAATTAACGAGAAAATCTTTGAAACTTTACCTGATAAACCACTAGCATAAATTTCGGGCAGCACTTTTTTGGATTAATTTCATAACTATACTTTAAAATTATTTGTTTCAAAGTATAAATAATGAGAGTTTCGAGATTGAAATCAGTATCCAGAAAGAAACTTTGATTTGTACTTCAAAAATTATAAAATAATTAAATAAAGGAAAGATTTGAAAATAAATTAGAAATAAATCGACCAATAAAGTTTAGTACAAACTACATTTAGATTTCAAGTTATTACAAAAATGATTTACTTTCAGTAAATACATTGCAAGAAGAAGAAACGACAATAGTAACACATTGAATTACTGAAGTCGGTTTTTAATTTGGTTTTATATCAAATAGGGCTTTTTTCATTCTCTGAAAAATAAAAAGGAGGGTTTGGTAAATTTTGCACATAAAATTAACTTTATTGCTCTTTATCTTCTCTCTGTTCTTCATTCTCCAAGCTTCAAAGCCCCATGTGGACACATCTTAATGCACACACCACACTGAATGCATTTCTTTTCGTCTACTTGAACACTCCAGGAGTTGTCAAAAGAATATACATTCATAGGGCAGACCGAAATACAGGCTCCGCACTCGATACATTCTTCCATATCCCTGTGAATAGGCTGATCAAGGATAGAAACTACAGCTCCTCTCGATTCCAGAGCGTTTTTGATCTTATCGAAACTGAAATCGTTCACGTCTGCAATCAATTCCCCGTACGTTGAGTCAATATTTGCAACCATTATATTAATTAAGATTCCAGTTTCGACTATGGATTCAGAAATAATAGGGTCCTGGATTCTCTCGGTAGGGATAATGATCTTTATTTTCACGTTTAGTACCTCCTTGCAAGAAGCTTACTTATATTATCGCTTGTTATTATTCCGAGAACCCGTCTCTGAGTGTCGATCACCGGCATGGCGGACACGCCGTAGCGATCCAGCCGTCTGGCTGCAAGGTCTACAGGCTCGTTCGGAGCGCAGGTCAGTACCTTTTTTGTCATAACGCTTTCCACTGAATCAAAACAGTTTTCTGCAACGGCCTTTGAGATATCCCAAGCAGTCAGGATCCCCACCAGTTCTCCAGTATCAGAAGTCACAGTCAGGTGGTTAAAAGAATTTTCCCAGATTTTCTTTGCCGCGTCCTGGACAGTTTGATCTTTTTTAATAGTCACAATAAAGCTGGACATTACATCTTTTACAAGAGGTACGGCCTGAATCTGTTTCATGGGTTTGGCAAGACCTTCAGTGGACAATCTTTCCACGGGCATGCTGACAAAGAATTTTCCATGCTTAACCCAATCCTTTAATTCATTTGCAATTTTTCTTGCGTTTTTAAAACTCGAAAGAGAGGAAGTTGGCACGTTTTTTCCGTCAATCTGTACCGAGCCTGACCTAAGTTCAGCATAAGTTACATTTCTAAGAACCGGCTTGTCCCTGCTTCCCACAGCATAATCTTGGATACTTGTTACAATATCCTCATCACAGACCGCAGTTGCAGCAGCAAGTTTTTCGTTAAGGATCGGGATAGGAATTCCAATTCCCATATAAAGAGTAGAACCATATCCAGTAAAGGAAGCAGCCCTCAGATAGTCAGGATTCATTTCTTTCAGGTTACCTTTTAGCATGAGAGTTCCAAAACCAGAAGAAGGAGAATGCTGAGTTCCGTTCCCTATAACATAGCCCTGGGCTCCTCCGATGAAAATCCTTGTTCCCATGCCTATAGTTTCATATCCAGGATCATTTGAGAGAGGAGAAAGTACACCCGCCCCTGAGTAAGTTACATTTCCAAAATTGGGAAGAAGCTCACCCATATAGGTATTCAAAATTCTCTTAGAACTATTGGTTGCTGCTGCATATTTCTGATAGGCGTTCCTCGGATTAAGAAGAACAGCTTCGTTGAGATCCTCAAGAGTAATTGTTGTATCAAGCACTTTCCTTGGATAACAGTCAGTTCCATAAGCTGTTGCATGAACATCGATCTCTTTGCCCCTGAGAAGGTCCTCAATAACGTGGGCTCCACCATATTGAATCCCCCGTGTATCTGAGATCTGCGCAGCTCCCAAGTAAGCATCTACAGCTGCTAGTCCGCTGTATGCCTCTACATTGTTGAACCAGATCTTCTGGATTTTAATAGGAGGCTCTGAATGCCCAAGGTTAAGCATTAAACCAGATGAACACATAGCTCCGAATGTACCTGTAGTAACCACATCTACTTCTTTTGCAGCCCCTTCAGCGCCAAGTTCTTCAACAATCGTGACCATTTCCTCGGCTGTCACCACATTGACGCTTCCATCTTCAATTTTTTTATTAATCTCATGAACAGATTTTTTAATCATAAGGGTTTCCTCTTTTTGTAAATTTATCTAAATGGTAATATTTATTAAAATTATATATTACTTATGATAATGCAAAAGGTAACAGCCCTGCCAAAAGAAGCAAAAAGCTGTGCCTGAACTTGACTATTCTCAGATTTCTAGATTTATCTCCTTAGTGTGATACATACTATTCATATTTAGGGGAAATATATATTACTTACGATAATTGAAAATTTTTTCGTTACAGGATCTAACTATAAATAGATTATAAAAGTTCATGTTGTGTATGGTTTTGAATAAACGAGAGTTTTTCTTAGATCGGAAGTAGGTTATTTTAAGTAAACTTTTTATGCTAACTTTCAACCGTTGTCGTTTGATCACGCCTTTTACCGGTTTTGATCAAACTTTTCTTAAAAGTTTGCGATCAACCTTTTTTCAAAAGGTTTGTGGTTAAGCTGTTCACCGGAAATGTTGCATCAAACTTTTTCTCAAAAGGTTTGTTTCAGTAAGTTTCTTATGCTTATAGGATGTACCCGAGGCCAGGTGATCTATTGACACGTATACTTGCTACCGGGACTTTTGACCTTCTCCACCCCGGACATATCTATTTTCTGAACCAAGCACGTGCTCTTGGAGATGAGCTTTTCGTAATTGTCGCAAGAGATTCAAATGTAACTCACAAGCCAAAACCAATTGTGCCCGAGGAACAGCGGCTGGAGATGGTAAGTGCACTTGGAATGGTTGATAAAGCGTTTCTTGGCAGCGAAAAAGATATGTTTGAACCTCTGAAGCAGATCAGGCCGGATATCATTGCTCTGGGTTACGACCAGCGCTTTGACGCCGAGCTTCTGGAAAAAGAACTTATTAAAAGAGAGCTTCCCGCAAACGTGGTCAGGATTCCACTCTCAAAAGAATGTCCACTTTGCAGTACAGGTGCAATCATAAAAGAGGTACTTAAACGGTATAGGTAAATCTTACCTCTACCGTTGTCAATTTGACTGATGCCTGTTACTTTTACTTATACCTCTTTTTAGGAAGAAAATTTACAGCATATAATTATAGAAGGATTTTTTCAAGTCTTTCAAGGGCTTCCCTTATTCGGTCAATTGATGTTGCATAAGAGATTCTGATAAAATCCTCACCAGATGCTCCAAAGGCGATTCCAGGGGTAACAGCCACCTGAGCTTCTTTCAGAAGTCTTTCTGCAACCGTGGTACCGTTTCCATACTCGCTGACATTAGCAAAAGCATAGAAAGCCCCGTCGGGTTTTTTGCACTCAAAGCCCATTTTGTTAAGGCCATCGATTAGAACATCACGCCGTACTTTGAAACGGTCAACCATTGCTTTAACACTGTCCTGAGGACCCTGAAGAGCCTCAAGCCCGCCGTACTGAACAAACGTGGTTGCACTACTTACTGAATGAGACTGAATCTTAAGTAAAAGTTTGAGAATTTCCGGAGGAGCAGTCAAGTAGCCAAGTCTCCAACCTGTCATGGCGTATGCCTTGGAAAAACCGTTTACGGTGATAGTTCTTTCCTGCATCCCATCAAAGCTGCCAATGCTGATATGCTCCCTTTCGTAGATGATTTTTTCATAAATTTCATCTGAAACTACTATGAGATCATGGTCAATTGCAAGATCAGCGATACATTGCAAAGTTTTTTTCCCAAATACCCCACCTGTTGGATTCCCCGGACTATTTACAACAATGAGCTTGGTTTTATCAGTTATGTACTCTTCAAAATTATCAGGAATAAAACCTTTTTCAGGGACTGTCGGAACCCAGATAGTTTCCGCCCCTGCAAAACGTATGCATGCGTCATAAGTTACCCATGAAGGGTTAAACAGAAGAGCTTGATCCCCATCATCAAGAACGCTCATCATTACCTCAAAAATTCCCTGTTTTGCTCCAGGGGTGACAAGCACACCTGTATCGGTTACATCGAGATTGTTTTCCGTCCTGAATTTTTCGGCAATAGCTGCTCTTAGTTCCGGGATACCTCCAGAGGGGGCATAGTGGGTTTTTCCCTCATACATAGCCTTTGCCGCAGCATCGCAGATATTCTTTGGGGTATTGAAATCAGGTTCACCAAGGCTGAAATTGATAACGTCTATACCCTCTTTAATCATTCTGGTTGCAATATTGGAGATCCTTATCGTTGCAGATTCTTCTACACGCTTGAGCCTTGCGGATGACATAGGGATGGTCCTGGTTGTTAAATTTTACTAGGTTATTTAAGATATTATAAATTCACAGCCGCCGCACCAGCTTTACTGCAGCTTCAACTGCACGTTTTGCATAATCTACACGTTCATGGGCCGCCATGCGGGTCATACCTGGGCCAGGGATTCCGAGAGTTACAGGCTTATTGAACTCAAGAGAAAGATCCATGATTTTCCTTGCAGCATGCTGCATAACCACCTGATCATGATCAGTCTCACCTTCAATTACAGATCCTATGGTAACCACGGCATCAATGTCATTCCTCTGGCAAAGCTTCTTGATCGCCAGGGGCATGTCAAAGACCCCTGGGACAAGAATGGTCTCTTTAACTGTTGCCCCCAAGAACTCCGCATGTTCTCTTCCAAGCAGTTCCATCTGATAAGTCAGATCCCTGTTAAATTCAGCTACAACAAATCCTAGGCTGATAGTCATCTAATAAGGTCTCCAGTCTTGTTTTTACATAAATTAATTCACATTGTTAATGGGCCAGCATCCTCAAAGCCTTGCCTCTGACCGGTACCAGCTTCTCGAATTAGCTTTTCAGGTTTGAAAAGCAGCTTTATTACATTTAAAGCGTGTTCCCGGGTTCTTTGATCCATAAGGAAAGCAAGTTCCTTATCATCCTTTCCTTCGTTTTCATGGACAAAGACCTCGATAATATGGGTATTGGTCATGAGCTGGGCCATAATAAGGCCCTGAGAAGCTTCATGAGCACATATCTTATCCTGTTCCTTAGCTCCTGGCATGCCAAGAGCCATAACGATATCGCACCCATCTTCTTCAATAAGTTTTTTGGCTGCGACCGGAAGGTCCTTTATCCCGGGCACGGTTACTCTTTTAATTTTCGCAGATACATTTTTTTGTATTTCGTCAATTGCCGCACGCCCCATATTATAGCGCGCGAATGTGGTATCTGCAATTCCTATTGTGGGCATGTAAATCCGATCGGAATTCAAGATTAAAATCTTTTTCGGGTTTTCCTGAAGCTTTCTGGTAGAATTATCTTACCTGTTAATCAGATATGTAATTTTATCCTATTCAGGCTCTGTCAATAACTCTGGTTGCAGCTTCTATACCTGCTCCCAAACTGTCAATGTAACCATGTTTATTCAGCACTATTTCTAACTGCTGGATGGTTGAGAGCACATCCCTTCCGGTCACGTTCCCCATGCATCCGATCCTGAAAATCTTACCTTTAAGGCGTTCCTGCCCGCCTGCAATAATTACGCCTCTCGCCTTCATATCATTCTTTATATCCTCACCATTAACGCCTGTGGGAGCTTTCATGGCCGAGACCGTATTAGAGTAATGACTGTATTCGTTAAGCTGAGGGAACATCTCGATGTTTAGTTCGGCAACTGCTGCTCTTATAGCTTCGGAAAGAACATTGTGTCTCTTAATTCTTGCCTCCATTCCTTCCTCTTTTACGATATGCAGAGCTTCCTGAAGTGCGTAGAAGAGAGGAATTGCAGGAGTATAAGGTGTTTCTGGTTTAGGCTTGTCCCCGCTCTTTTTATATGCTAGGAGATCATTATAGTAAGGCCTTTTTATCACATCCTTCATAATCTCAAAAGCCTTTTCACTTACGGAAACAATTGAAAGTCCAGGAGGAGCTGCAAGGCACTTCTGTGAGCCTACAACTGCAATATCAACTCCCCATTCATCGACCTTTACATCATTTCCTCCAAGGGAAGTCACACCATCCATAATAAAAAGGGCGTCATGTTTTTTGGCAAGTTTGCCAATCTCTGCGGCCGGATTAAGAATGCCTGCTGAAGTTTCGTTGTGGACAAGGGTGATGGCTTTTGCTCCTTCTTCGAGCTTTTCCTTGACAACTTCAAGATCAATCGGAAGGCCCCATTCGAACACAACGGGAACGACTTCCGAATAAATAGCTGCAATATCTTTAAACCGCTCTCCAAACTTTCCGTTTTCTATGGCAATGACTTTATCCCCACTTCCAGCCAGAGATCCAACAGCAGCTTCCATTCCTGCCGTTCCCGAACCACTGAGCACGAAAATATCATTCTTTGTCTGGAAAACGCTGGACAGGATTTCTCTACAATCAGTATAAATTCCGGCAAATTCCGCACTCCGATGGTTAATCATCGGTTTTGACATAGCTCTGAGGACTCTGGGTGTAACATTTACGGGACCAGGCATCATGAGAAGGGTATCTTCCAGATCCATATTTATATGCTCCACATTTTTAAAGACTTAATCGATTTTTATTTTAATTTGGTTATGGATTTATTAATTATACAGTTTTAAAATTTTGCAAATTTGAAATAATCCAGAATAATATTATGATACGTTAAGTGTTAAATCCGATTTAGAGTTCAGGTTTAATTGAATTCTAGTATATAATTGATGTGCTTTCCATGTTTAATCCAAGACTCTGCCCTATAAAGAGAAAGGATTTCGATTATTGACCCTGGAGAAGCGTCATTACGTCGTGTTTTGTCACGACGCCGATAACTGCCCCTTTTTCTAATACCAGTACGGCAGGATTTCCTTCCAGTATATGCGAGACGACTGAGATAGAGATGCCTGGAGACACTGTTGGGAAAGCCTCTCCCATTATTTCGGAGACTTTCAAATGGGAAATTGATTTTTTCTTACTTTCAGCCATCAATTTCACGATCATGTCCTCTGAAATACTTCCAACTGGAATGCCATTATCAAGCACAGGAACCTGTGAGAAACCGTGAGTATGCATAAGATTCACTACTTCTTCCACGGAATCATCTGGAGAAACATGAATTACAGGAGAATGCATAAGATCTATTATAATAATTTGCTGTTCCTTTTCAACTTCCTCAAAAGCATCAAGGATTTTCCTGACAGTGGAAAGTCTGGGATCTACATCTCCCGATTCTATACGAGCTATAAGGGGTTGGCTCACTCCTGCCCTTTTAGCCAGATCACTCTGGGTAAGCCCGAGTTCATTTCTTCTTTTTTTAAGATCTTCGGGTGTTGGGAGTTGCATGTGTATTACCGATAGTAATTATGATATTTAATATCATTGGTTAACATAATTTTTAAAGTTTAACTCTAAATGAATACCGAATCCAGAAAATTATTTTCAGAAAAAAACTCTACAATAAAAAATAGCACGGCAATTATAAAAATAACTGCGATTGTAAAAATAAGTTTGTAAAGACAGGAAGAATTAAGAAGATAAACCTTTACTCTTATCTTTATTGCTCAAACATAAAAAAAAATTTCTATTTAGATTCTCTTGTCTTGAGTTCTCCTTTTATAGCTTCATAATACTCATAGTATAAGGAGTCACCGAAGGCTCTCGGTTTCAGCAATTGCTCGAAGGAAATATTTATGTTTCACTTCTTTAGTATGAAGATCTTAGTAGAGTGTATTTTTTCCTGTCTTCTTGCACACAGCTGAAATGTCAGCACTTGTCTATTATCTGTTAGGGAAAGAAGTTTCTCAATGAGCCTATCCCAAAACTCAAACTCGCTTCTTTAGATCTCGAATTTGCAATCATTACTTGAGCTTTGGATAATGAAAGCAATTCTGAAAAGTTTACGATTTTAAGAATTACATTGATTTTGGGATGAGCTCAATATCAACATTCTCTGCAAGCCACATTTTTTAATACGGACTTTAAAACTTTCCTTTTGAACTTTTGCGTCTGTAACAGGGAAGAGAATCAATTAGTCAAAGCGCTTAGGTCTTAGAAAAGCTGGATTTATAATACCAGAAAGGTTGATTGCATTAATTACCATCGTATCTCTGAATTCTTCAAGCCCATCATTCCTGAATGAGATTTACAACGGAGTATCGCAATGGAGTGTCTCAAGACAACGCATGAAGTGGAAAAATAAGATCAGGCGTGGTATAACTGAGAAATCGGAAAAAGAAAAAGATGGGAAATTTTGATAAAAGAATCAAACTTCGATGGAAAATCGCTTAGAGTTTGAGTTCCTTAGCCATTTCCTGAAAAACTTTTCCTTTGTCAGTAGTGATAAAGAGTCCATTTTCATGCCTAATAAGTTCTTTTTCTTTCAACATTTCGAGGTATTTCTGAGCAATATTAAAGTTCAAGTTTACCTCATATACAATATGAGTTTTCTTCGCTCCGTTCATTGCTACTCTTAAAATATCTACTGCAATATCAGTCCTGCTCCTTCTCTTAATACTGACTCCTCCCCCACTATAGTTTTAATATAATCTTTGTAAGTAGTTACGCTTTAAAAATATTAAAGCATATCTTTTTGTAGGTAACAAAGATTCTAAATCTTTATCGTTCTCCTTTCTATATAACAATTTCAGTTCTATATATAATGTCAAGTTATAAAGAAAAAAGATTTAAACGGAAAAACTCCCTTTTGCAGTTAAAAAAAGAGAAAGTTCCAGAGAAAAAAATCGGAAACAGCTTTCAATTAGTCTTTTTAAGATAAAATTAATGATAACAAAGAATATAGGCTGTACATTAAAATGCATAAAATAAAACTTGGAAGTTGCGTCAAAAGATATGCCAATACTCATAAAAATACATGAGTAACTAATAAATAATTTGGCTAAAAAAAATTATGAAAAAATATTATGATAGAATAAAAATAGGCCAGTGAAATATAAAGACGCTTAACTGAAAGATAAAAAAGCGTAGATTTCATGATTTATTCAATTAATATGTTAGCTTTTTGATAAAGTGCGTTTTTATGCCGGTAAAACTTATGCTTGTAAGAGGAAACAAGATTGGATACTTATTTTAGTGATGTTACTATATTACCTCACCAATTAATTAATTTTACATGTGAATATAATGATAAAATAGGAATGTGATTTTATGGCTGATGATAACCCCGATAGTGCGCATAATAGTCCTAAAAAAAGAAATAATCAGTTAAAAAGAATATTTAATGGTGTGAAAAAGTTTATAAAAAGAGAAGGAGAAGAAGAGGAAAAACCATCTCCTTTTGAAACATCCAATAAAAAGAAAAATAAAGAGTCTGATCAACAATTAGAAAGTTCAAGTGCTCTGAAATTTGAAACATCTAAAACACAGGAAGCAGAAAGGTCAGTACGAGAAAGAAAGACTAAAACCAAAGAACAAAAACTTCCAAAGAAATATAGGAAAGGTTGGTAATAACTTCCAGGCGTCAACTGCTTCTGACATTTTTTAGATGAGAGCAACAGACATATTTGTCATTCGAAGCTACATGGAACCAATTTCCTAAAATTTTATCACCTTTTCATCATAGTGATAGCAGGAGAGGTTATTACCTTCTAATGTTTTCAAACATATACAAAATTGCAATTAACTTGAAAACTCACTAGAGATTGAAATTAGATATCAAAGTTCTGATATTAGTTATAGGTTGATGCGACTTAAAGAGACAGATTTACTAAAATAAATAATTGAAGTACCTTGCTCTTTTTTCCTTATTTATCACTGAGCCTATCCCAAAAGCCACTTTATTCTTAATCATTGGGAATTTTAAAGCTGTTTTCATGATCTTGAGCTTGGTTGATTATTCAAAATACAAGGCCCAAGAAGCAAGTTTCAAGTTTTGGGATGAGCTCACTAAATAATAGAGAAAACAGTAAGTTGTACAAAGTTAAACAATCATTATTTAGAGCCTATCCAAAAAGTGGTTATTTGCTATACTTTTGTGACATACAATATGCAAAACCGGAACTGATATTCGGATATTATAGACTCTATGGACCTATTGTGACTTTTCAACATTCATTACTGACTTTTCGGATAGGCTCTCTTAGTATATGGAAAAGGAATTATGAAAATATTAGGAAGATCTAAGATTACAAAACAACAAGCAAAACCAAAGATTATATACCCATTAATAAGGCTACCTCAGTCCGAGATGGATATAGCAGGAGAAGTTGCCCACATATTCAAAACAGAGTACAATGGTAAACCATTATATGTAATATCTCTTGATGAAGAGTTTAATGGAAAAATAAAGGTTGTACAACTAGGAATAAAACCTAATCTTGAATCAAGAGTCGAAGTATTGGAAAAGAAGCTCAATAAGCACTTAGAGTCAGAAAACAAGGATGTTAAAATAAGTGGGCCCGCTGAGATTCGAACTCAGGATCCCCGCCGTGTAAAGGCGATGTCATGACCGACTAGACCACGAGCCCACTGTGCTATATTTACAGAATTGCTCTAAGTGCAAGACCAAAATGTCACTAGTTATATATATCTCTTTTGTTAGGAGAGAACCTTCAAGGATTATTTGAGAACCAATTATTGTACAAATAAGGTTCTTATTCGCTAAGTAAAGTCTTACTAAAATGAATGAGAATATAATTACACCAGAACAGTCTTGTACTAGAAAAGCCTTGCAAGCCATTCTAAGAGCTAATTTCCGTTTTAGAAAGGAAAAAATTGAACATAGAACTAAAGTTTACTTGTTTTCAAGAGTCGAAACGATCCCATTTACGGGCAAATGTGAGATATTTTTAAAGGGACGAAAACACTAAACAAAATATATTTATGATCAACTGCAAAATTACATTTTTGATATGAAAAAGTTTATGGATATGCAAGTAAACACCCTCTGGAAAACACGTGGATTTTTAACAGATATCTAAGACAGACTGTCACGAATGAGTTGAGCCAGGACAAGCTCAAACAACGATACGAATCTCTACCATATTTTCCACGTAATCCAGTGGCCCTCAGCAAAACGTTGTGCTGGTAACAATTTGAAAAGTAATTTTTTTCGTGATTCAAAACAATATATATTTATATCATAAAATTATCATCGCCTACTGGATCCACGTTTATACCAAACTAATGCACTGAAAACATATATATAGATAGGAATCTATTTACCTTTTGTAGTCAAAAAAACGGTGAATGGCACCAACCCAACACACCCCAACCCCTTCATACCCCAATCATACTATTTTTCAAATTCCCTATGGGTGGTGCCTAATTCATTTTATCAAGAGAGCCTTTAAGGGTTCTCATTTCCATCTATCCACACGCCCGAATAGATACTGAAAGATCTTTACTTTAATCTTAGAACCGTGGAGGTCTCCGCTCTACCTCCTAGTTCTTGCAATAACTCTATCGACCAGAGTTGAGTCTTTGGGTCCAATTCTGCGGCGGATTCATCTAATAGAAGGACGTCTGGATAATTAGTCAAAACAGCGGCTAATAGACCTTCTTTTTTCTTCTCCGCGAAGGGTATGAGGCTATCGGTCTTTAAGCTTGGTAATTCCAATCATCTCCAAGATTTCCGTCACTATGATTTTGACTTCTTCTTGAGGCATATTGAGCTGCAGAGGTCCAAAGGCAACCTCTTCAAAGACCGTTGACGAAAAAAGCTGCACATCTGAGTTCTGAAAGACAAAGCCTACTTTTTTCAGGAAATGCGACCCAAATTCATTATCTTTAATGGAATCAAAAGCTTCTTCACTTATCTTACTGTCAAAAGCATAGAATTCTCCCAATGTAGGAGATATATAAGCCCATCTAAAAGGGTCAGCAGAGTTGACTTACCACTACCGTTAGAACCCATTATAGATATTCTGCCACCTGACTTCACCTTGAAACTAAAAGATTGTGTTCTTTTTCTTGGAAGCGGCCTTCTTACTCTCAGTCTTATAGTACTTTGTCACGAATAAGGTCTTAGGAAATAGGAATTGAACAGGATAGAAAGAGAGCAAGTCTCTCCCGTAAGGTAATTTTCCATATTGGTCTTTTCAGCCTGGATCAAAATAAGACAAAGAAATCACTTCATTTTTCCCTTAAAAAACAGCTGTGATCTATACATAATTACCTCAGGCCGAACCCAAAAAGGGAGTATTCGAACACCTAGCAAAGGTACATCCAGAAGAAAGTAAAATCTCCTATTGTCTCTATGAAAAAGGTATTCGAAGAGTCCTATATGATGGTTCTCTATTCAAGTTGCTTTCCGGATTTAAAGAATATTTAAGGGCTCAGCCGGAACCTCCAGTTAATAATAACATCTTATTTCTTAAAATAGCTAGAAATCACCAACTAAATGGTGAGATTCTGTTGTAAAAAGTCACAAAAAAGATAAATTATAATAAAGAGAAAATAAAGGGATAATAATGTGCTATCTCGCTCCTTTAAATAGAAGCATTAGATAGTGTGCCGATTTCCTGTAAAATAGAAAATCTCAAAAAGTTGCAAGGAAAAATATTCCTTATAGAAAGAACAAAATCATATAATGCAAACAAAATGGAAGTTTTTGTGAATTTCCAGAAATAAACTTTGATAATATTTTTTATTTTGTAGCCATAATTTATTAGGGAAAATTTATAGAACTTTTGACATACTGCCGAACTTTTTCTAGCTACTGTCGAATCTATAAATTGACTCTCCTCCATAGATTTGGCAGTACTAAATGCCCTAAAATATATATTACATAAGAATATTTAGAGGACAAAATTTAAATAATCATAAGATTTTAAAACAGAACAGAAAACATTTGTCAATATTGCAGACAGTTTTGAACTGCAATCTCGATAAAAACTATAGAAATGCTGTGTTAAGAGCTGATCGATAAAATGAGCCAGAAAATAATTGGAGATTTTGAGCATGAAAACGAAAAACACTCAGTCTGTTCCCCATTCCGTATCGCCGGTTGCGGAGAAACTACTTGTAGCAAGCAAAATGGAAGCAGACAAACTACTGAAACAATACAGTACAACCCTGAATGGGTACAGTGAAGAGACTGCAAAAGAGCTCAGAAATAAATACGGAAAAAACGAAATTTCACATGAAAAACCAGAACCGATTTACAAAAGGTTGATAGGTGCTTTTGTAAATCCTTTTACCATTGTGCTTTTTTTCCTGGCGACTATTTCTCTTGTAACTGATGTTCTAATTGCCGCCCCCGGTGATAAGAATCCTCGAACAGTTATTATTATTTGTACTATGGTATTAATCAGTGGTCTCCTCCGCTTTGTTCAAGAAACGCGTTCTAATAATGCTGCGGAAAAGCTGAAGGCCATGGTTCATACAACTGCAACCGTTTCACGCGGAGACAAAGGCAAAAAGGAAGTGCCTCTTGCAGAGATCGTGCCCGGAGATATTATTTATTTGTCGGCGGGAGATATGATTCCGGCCGACGTACGCGTTATTGCCTGTAAAGATCTATTTGTAAGCCAGGCTTCCCTTACCGGTGAGAGTGAGCCACTAGAAAAATACGATTATTCTGTGCATCAAGACAGTAAGAATCCATTGGAGCTTCCTAATCTGGTTTTCTTAGGCAGTAATGTTGTCAGCGGTTCTGCCACCTGCATTGTTCTTGCCACAGGCGATTATACTTGTTTTGGTACTATGGCAAAAACAATCACTGACAAGCAAATTGTGACAAGCTTTGAGAAAGGCATTAATTCCGTAAGCTGGGTACTCATCCGCTTCATGATGTGTATGGTACCTGTAGTGCTGTTTGTCAACGGCTTTACAAAGGGAGACTGGTTCCAAGCTTTTTTGTTTGCTCTATCCGTTGCAGTTGGTCTCACTCCCGAAATGCTGCCAATGATTGTAACCACTAATCTTGCAAAAGGCGCAGCTTCGATGGCAAAGAAAAAGACCATTGTCAAAAACCTGAATTCTATGCAGAACTTTGGAGCCATGGATGTCCTCTGCACCGATAAAACAGGAACAATAACGCAGGATAAAGTTGTATTGGAATATTATCTTGATATACACGGCAATGAAGATGAAAGAATTTTACGTCACGCGTTTTTAAACAGCTATTACCAGACAGGGCTTAAAAATCTCATGGATGTCGCAATTCTCAATCATGCGAAATCTGAACCCTATCGTTCCATGAAGGAAAGATACATCAAGGTGGACGAAATACCGTTTGATTTCAATAGGCGAAGAATGAGTGTCGTCATCTGCGACTATGGAGGTAAAACTCAACTTATCACAAAAGGCGCTGTCGAAGAAATGCTGTCTATCTCAACATATGCAGAATATGAAGGAGAAGTTGTTTTACTCACCGATAAAATCAGACAGGAGATTCTTTCGACCGTAAAGAAATTAAACAGTGAAGGAATGCGTGTTTTGGGAGTCGCACAGAAAAACAATCCTTCAGTAGAGGGTGTTTTCTCTGTAAAGGATGAAGCTAATATGGTACTGATTGGGTATCTTGCTTTTCTCGACCCTGCAAAGGAAACTGCAATAGCGGCTATTAAAGCATTGAATGAATATGGAGTGTCTGTCAAAGTATTAACAGGTGACAACGACGCAGTAACAAGATATATCTGCAAGCAGGTGGGGATTAAAGCGGAAAACTTGTTACTTGGTACGGATATTTATGAAATGGACGACAACGAGCTTTCTTCGGTAGTGGAAAATACAAACGTTTTTGCAAAACTCAGTCCACAGCAAAAAGCACGGATAGTCCGAATTTTGCGTGAAAATGGTCATACTGTGGGCTTTATGGGTGATGGCATCAATGATGCACCCGCTATGCACGAGGCGGATGTGAGTATCTCGGTAGACACAGCCGTTGATATCGCAAAAGAATCAGCTGACATTATCCTTCTTGAAAAAGACTTAATGGTGCTTGAGCAGGGAGTTGTGGAGGGACGCTGGACATTTGGAAATATAATTAAATATGTTAAAATGACTGCCAGCTCCAACTTTGGTAATATGTTTTCGGTGGTTACCGCAAGTGCGTTTCTTCCTTTTTTGCCAATGAAACCTATTCAAATACTTTTTCTTAACCTGATTTATGACATTTCATGCATTGCTATTCCGTGGGATAATATGGATGAAGATTATCTTAAGGTACCGCGCAAATGGGATGCCTCGTCCATTGGCAGTTTCATGGTCTGGCTTGGCCCCACAAGTTCGGTATTTGATATCATAACCTACATTTTCATGTTTTTCATAATCTGTCCTGCTGTATACGGTGGAGCCTATGGTTCGGCAGGTGTCAACAAAGTATTGTTTGCCAGTCTGTTTAATGCCGGATGGTTTGTGGAAAGCCTATGGTCTCAAACGCTTGTTATTCACATGATACGCACACCGAAAATACCTTTCATTCAAAGTGTGGCGTCATTGCCAGTTATGCTGTTAACTTCAGCATCAATTATAATCGGAACCATCATCCCTTATACACAATTTGGGAAGATATTAGGCATGTCTGCAATGCCTTTTACCTATTTCCCATGGCTGATCGGCACGATTTTATGTTATATGCTTCTCGCTACATTTCTAAAAACAATGTATAAAAGAAAATATGGTGAGTTACTGTAGTCGTTAATCAGGAGATATATCATGGTAAGCATAGTAATAGGGACAAATTCTTACACAGCCTTAGGACTATTTGGTGTCTGTAGTATAATGCTCCTTGGGTTGTTTTCAACATATCCTGCTGTTAAGGCTTTTGAAAAAGGCAAAAGTTTTATCAAATGGTATTTATTCAGTTTTTTTCTTTTTCCCTTTGCGTTAGTTTCATCTTATTTTATAGAAAACAAACATTCTTAATTCATTATTACACTTATTCAAGTCAACTCACCTTATATTATATTTTTAGTTCGCAAATGAAAGCTTTTTTGTCTCGAATAAATGGAAAACTTTCATATTATTTACCTACTAGTTTCCTACATTTTTATATTGGTTTATTATTTTATACTCGTTATATTTTTATTGGTAGTTTTAATATTTATTTCAATTTAATTTCTTTTAAAAAAATTATATATGTCATATATAATATATATTCTGCTTAGTTGCCATAAATTACTGTAAATCAAATTGCGTGTGGCCACCCCACCCTAAACAGGCTGTCAGACAATTATTGATAGTAATTAAAAAGTGCTAAAAAGACGCATTTAAAACCCTTAAATCGAAAAAGAAGGAATTCGATTGTTACCATTAATAATTGTCTGACAGCCGGTAAAGAATGAGGTATTCGTGATCCTCTGCGCTCCCGATGTAATAATATAATTACAAACTGAGCTCATCTCAAAACCAATTTTATTCTCGAATCAATTGAGTGTCTGATTATGGGCGCAATTCTAAAAATCATCAAAGAGTATAATCAAAGTGATTTTTGGGATAGGCTCTTATATAATTTAGTCTGCTTGAGCGAGTGAAACGGACCCCGTGCTCCCAAAGCGAAATTCGGGGCGCACTGCAGAGCCTCAACTCTACCGGTGCAATAAATACATTAATAATGAGTTATGACTATTCACCTACGTTTCAGCTTCATTCTTACATTTTTCATTTAATTTACCCCAAATCAAGGTGAATTTATGTCATTAGCAAAACTTAGAACACATTATACAGCCGATGTCAAGCCTGAAAACGTTGACAACGGTCAGAAAATTACCCTAGCAGGCTGGGTCCATGAGGTAAGAGACCTCGGAGGGATCTGTTTTGTAGTGCTTCGAGACCGGGAAGGAAAGGCTCAGGTTACTCTCGTAAAGAAGAAAATTGATAAGGACCTGTTTGATGCTGCAAGAAGGCTTGTCCGCGAGTCGGTAATTACAGTAACTGGCTCCGTTAAATTTGAAGAGAAAGCCCCTAACGGATACGAACTGCTTCCTGAAGAGATCACTATCCTGAATGCTGCAGATTCTCCATTGCCAATGGATACTACAGGTAAGGTGGAAGCTGAACTGGATACAAAGCTAGATTCACGATTTATCGACCTCAGGCGGGCTGAGACTACTGCAGTTTTTAAAATAAGGCACCAGGCTCTCCAGGCGATCAGGGAATACTTTGTAAAGAACGGATTTATCGAAACCGCAACACCCAAGATCGTAGCGACTGCAACCGAAGGCGGTACCGCACTTTTCCCTATTACTTACTTTGACAGAGAAGCTTTTTTGAACCAGAGCCCCCAGCTCTTCAAGCAAATACTTATGAGCGGTGGTTTTGACAGGGTTTTTGAGATCGGTCCGATTTTCAGGGCAGAAGAACATGACACCCGCAGGCATTTGAACGAAGCTACTTCTATCGATGTCGAGGTCAGCTTTGCAGACCATTTCGATGTAATGGAGATTCTCGAAAACCTTGTGGCTTATGCCTACTCCCAGGTTATTGAGAAGTGCAAGCCTTCCCTTGAAACGCTCGGGGTTGAGCTAAAAGTTCCAAAAACTCCTTTCCTTAAGCTGACCTATGACGAAGTAATAGAGATCATAAATGCCCGTTCGGAAGAAAAAATGCACTGGGGAGATGACCTTGGAACGCTTGGAGAGCATATCGTGGGTGATTATGTCTACGAGACCACAGGGGAATCTCACTATTTCATTATCGACTGGCCAACTGAAATTAAGCCTTTCTATGCCATGCCTTACGAAGACAGGCCGGAATTCAGCAAGTCTTTTGACATGATGCACCGCACAATGGAACTCTCTTCGGGAGCTCAGCGTATTCATATTCCTGACTTGCTTAAGAGCCGGATAGAATCGCAAGGTCTGAATCCTGATGGATTTGAGTTCTATCTTAAAGCTTTCGAATACGGCATGCCTCCACATGCAGGCTGGGGTATGGGTTGCGAGCGTTTTATCATGACCATGCTCGGGACCGACAACATAAGGGATACTGTACTCTTCCCCAGGGACAGGAGAAGACTTTCTCCCTGAACCCCTTATTTTCGGCTTTAAACATTTTCAATATATTTCCAATTTAAAATCTGATTCCAATTTAAAATCTAATAAATTCTTTTTTCAGGATTCGAACCGGAAGGGAAAATATATGACAGAACGAAATACAGCCACCGATTCCCCGGAAAAACGTGCAGCTGGCATTGCTGCATCCCGGATGGTAGAATCAGGAATGGTAGTAGGGCTTGGCACGGGCTCAACAGTTGCTTATACGATAAAAGAGCTCGGCAGGCGGGTTAGGGAAGAAGGGCTCGAAATCCTTGGTGTCGTCACTTCATACCAGTCTGAAATGCTTGCCATAGAAGCCGGCATTCCTCTAGCTACCCTTGCCCAGCATCCGGAACTGGATATTGCTATTGATGGAGCAGACCAGATCGATTCGAAACTATATGCAATCAAAGGCGGAGGAGCTGCCCATACTCGGGAAAAGATAGTATCAGCGTCAGCAAGACGTTTTCTGGTTGTTGCCGATGAATCAAAAACAAGCATCCAGCTTGATAAGGCCGTACCTGTTGAAGTTCTCCCTTTTGCAAAAACCCTTGTAATTAAAAAGATAAAGGAGCTTGGAGGGAAGCCCGAGTTGAGGTCTGCTCTGAGAAAAGACGGACCTGTAATTACCGACAACGGGAATTTTGTACTTGATGTAGTCTTTGGTGTAATAAACGATCCTGAAGGCCTAGCTCTCCAATTATCTTCAATTCCGGGAGTTGTTGAGCATGGAATTTTTTCCAATGTGGATGAACTTTATATCGGGAAAAAAGACGGCTCAGTGGAGATAATCAGGAAGTAACACAGTAATTAAGAAGTACTAATAGTCAAGAAATAATAGGTAGTCAGGAAATAGTCGTCAGAAAGTAAAAGCTCAAAATAGTCATGGACAAAATAAATACAGCTTTTGTGAGGTCAGTTTTCCATAGTCTTTAAGGAAAAATCTTGAGAAAAGTAATAGCAGATGAATAACTTTCTGATTTCACTCCATAATCTAATGTGGAAACACAGTTTCACATTCAGGAATCGGCATATATCCGATATGTTTTTATAGAAGTATTATCAGTAATTTCTGATCAAATACTGCTTTAGATAAGCAACTAATAAAATTATATTTTCAAGATGATCTCGGGCTAAAAGTGACTGTAAGCCAGGACAACTTCAAATTTATCGAGTAAAAATCTTCGACATACATACTTCATTTTAAGGAGGTTTTGGTTCAGATGGAAAAAGGTAGTAGCCAGCCAATCATAATAGTAGACCCTAGAAAAGAGCAGACAAAGGGAAAAGAAGCGCTCAGTATGAATATTGCGGCTGCAAAAGCAGTGGCCAGCATAGTCAAAAGCACGCTCGGACCGAGAGGAATGGACAAGATGCTTATCAATCCTATCGGGGACATCACAATCACAAACGACGGTGCAACCATTTTACACGATATGTCCATTGAGCACCCGGCAGCCAAGATGGTAGTGGAAGTTGCAGAATCACTTGAAAGCTCGGCCGGTGACGGAACTACAAGTGCTGTCGTGTTTACAGGCAGTCTGCTGGAAAAGGCAGAAAGCCTTATTGAGATTGGAGTCCACCCGACAGTTGTTGTTAAGGGATACAGACTTGCAGCCGAGAAAGCTGTTGAGATTTTTGAGAACCTGGCAGTCTCAACTGGCGAGAACGAAAAGGAGATGCTCATAAAAGTTGCCAGAACCTCTATTACGGGCAAAGCTTCCGAAAAATACAACCGTTTGATTGCGGAACTCTGCGTGGATGCCGTGCTTGCTATTCGCGAGAGGGGAATAGCAGATCTTAAAGACATTATTATTACAAAAGATGTCGGCGGCAAGATAGAAGAGACCGAATTCGTCGAAGGCATTGTAATAAACAAGGTTGCTCTGGACAAGGAATTCCCTCTCAAAATCAAGAACCCCAGAATAGCTCTAATCGATACCCCAATGGAAATTGCTAAGACTACAAACAAAGCAAAACTCCAGATCAGTGAATATGGCGAGCTTGAGAATTTTGTAAAGCAAGAAGAAGCTGCCTTGTTTGAGATGGCAGATTACGTTATCAGAGCAGGCGCAAATGCGGTTTTCTGTTCCAAGGGTATGGATGACAAGATCGCGGCCTACCTTCAAAACAGAGGAATTTATGCCACCCGCAGGGTTAAGAATGAGGACATGCAACACCTTGTAGATGCCACCGGTGGAAAGCCTATCCGCAATATCAAAGAATTGACCAAGAAAGAGCTTGGACAAGCAGGACTCCTCGAACAGGATCGGGACGGCGACGAGGGTAAAACCTACATCAGAGACTGCAAAGGTGCAAAATCCGTATCTTTGGTCCTCAGAGGCGGTACTGAGCATGTTGTTGACAACCTTGAACGTGCAATTGACGACGCCCTCAGAGTAGTAAAATGTGCAGTCGAAGACAGAAAGGTTGTTGCAGGCGGCGGAGCTTCTGAGATAGAAGTCGCTCAAGAACTTCGTGCATATGCTCCCAGCATAGGTGGACGTGAACAGATGGCAATCAGGGCTTTTGCAGACGCCCTTGAAGAAATCCCAAGGACAATTGCCAGAAATGCAGGCCTGGACACTATCAACACAATAGTGAATCTCAGGGCAAAGCATGCCGAAAATAAAAACGCAGGCCTGAATATTAATACAGGCGCTGCTGAAGATATGCTCGAAAAAGGCATAGTTGACCCCCTTAGGGTTAAAGTCAACTCTGTCAAATCTGGTTCCGAAGCTGCAGTAATGGTGCTCCGTGTGGACGATATGCTCCGTGCCCAGAGCGCTGACATGCAGAATGTCAAACCAGAGCATATGGCAAGTACCTACGATGGCATGGCAGCCCCTGGCCTTAACATGCGCAGGTAAAGCCGAGTTTAGACAAAGTAGTTAAAATAGTGTGTATTCAAGAACTTCAAGAAGACAAGCTGCAGACTCTGCTCAGCAGCTTTCTTTTTTAAATCTATTATTGCTTTTTTGAAGTAATGTTCAAAGCCGAATTAAATTTCTCCATAAAACTGTCGGTAATCTTCCATTGCCTTCCTCGCCTGGGCAGGAAATTCTTTTTTCATATATTCTATGAATTCGTCCCTTGATTGAATTTCTTTGAGGATTCCAAGCATGCGAGCGGTAAATTCTCTTGATTCCATACTTCCTTTCCGAAGTTCAAAAGAGAGGCAGAGAGCTTCTTTAGGAAAATATTTCCTTCGAACCCAAGGAGAAACCGAACCAAGGAGCACTCCTTCTGTTAAAATGCTATAAGCAGGTACTCCTATGAGTTTAAGTCTGTTTTTCCCGGTCAGTTTTTCAAGGTTTTTGCTGGAGTAGGAATGAAGTTCGATGTAGATTTCGGGCTTTAATTCTTCAATCGTCCTGAGTATTTTTTTTCCGGTTCCAGAGTAGTATTCCGGATTTAGGGTTGAAATATACCTTCCGCAGTCTACGAGGGGAATTAAGGCCAAAGTACCTGTTTCTGGAGGTTTGATCCTTTTCAGGAGTCCAGTTGTATCTTTCCACTCATCTCCGTGGAGACCCGCAACGAAGAGCCGAACTGGTCTTCCGCGGCCGTAAATTTCTATCCCAAAATCCAGATGTGTATCTAGTCGAGTTTCTGTGCTTTCGTGTTTGCTGGGAAAAGAATCTCCGAAACTCTTTATTCTATCGGAATTCTCTATTCCGTCAGTATTCATCTGTTTCGAGACCTCATAATTCCTTTTCTTTGAGTTTATCTTCGTTAAGAAGCTCTTCTTCTGACAGGGGTTTTCTTGCAACCACATAGATTTCCTGTTTTTTGGGATTGATAACCTGCTGAATTTCAAGTCCAAGGTTCTCTATTTTACTTAGGATGGGTTTGGGGTTTTTCTTTTTTGGGATTTTGATTACCTGAAGTAGCTTTCCTTCGGGTTTCAGCAGAGGCAGTACTCTAGAAAGAGCCTTGATTGAGTCCTCAGGCTCTAATGTCATGTCCGAAAGAATAACATTTACAGGCTCTTCAGAGAGTGAATTCAGGGGTATAGTGAAAACGTCTCCAAACATAATCTCAACGTTTTCTTTCTCATATGCTATTTTTCCAAGTTCACTCCTGAAGTCTTTGCTGAATTCGATGCCTTTCACATGGCCTGCAATTCCCGAAGCAAAAAGAAGAAACCCTCCTGCACTGGATCCAAGGTCAAGAACTCTATCCCCAGGTTTAAGAATCCCGCTTTCCTCCTGAATAAGCTTGAGTTTGAAATAGCCCTGAGGCTGGTCCAGACCCTCAGTGACTTCGATTAAGTCTTCAGTAGAAACATCTTTGGAAACCTTTGTCACTGCCGTGCCGTTAATCTTAACATCTCCGGCAAGGATAGCTTTCTTGGCTCGTCCCCTAGATTTAAAATAACCCATATCTACAAGGTATGCATCCAGTCTCATGGGGCATTGTATCGGCAGAGCCTGTATATATAGATAGCAAGTCGATATGGAGGGAAGTGGAAAAGGCACACCTTGATATTGCTTGACTGAACAGCAGATCTTATACAAGTTTTCGAAATTAAGTAATATTTTATTATTTATCGTAAAGGAATAAATATACTTTTAAATAACAATTTTTATTTATTTTTTAATTGAGGCTGATGTTCAGTTCTCGATTTCAATTCAAAGCATTTCTTGCAAATGAAGCCTGTATAAAAAGTAGTCTATACAAAATATTCACCTCTAAATGTTTAATTTCCTGAATTTACTCAGCTAATCCCTACTACTTACGCTTCAGATACGGGCTTCATGCTGCAAATCTGGTGAGAGAGTGTATCAAAAAATACTTGATAAATTTACATCGTTGTTTCCTCTCTGGGCAGTACTTTTGTCTGCCGTCGCATATTCTTATCCTGAATACTTTGCCCCTCATCAGGGGCTTATCGTGCCCTTTTTAAGCTTGATTATGTTGGGAATGGGAGTCACTCTCTCAGTAGACAGTTTCCTTGCAGTATTGAAGAGGCCGTCGGTGGTTTTTCTGGGAACCTTAATGAAGTACACCATTATGCCACTTTCAGCATGGATAGTATGCTTTGTTCTAAAGTTACCTACCGACCTTATGATAGGCGTTATCCTGCTAGGCTGCTGTCCAGGAGGCACGGCTTCCAATGTAATATGTTATCTTGCAAAAGGGGACGTAGCTCTCTCAATAGTCCTGACCTCGGTCTCTACCTTACTGGCTTTCCTGGCGACTCCATTCCTTACGTGGGTCCTTATAGGGCAGACTGTAGAAGTTGATGTTATTGGCATGCTCGTAAGTGTTGTAAATGTGGTGGTCGTGCCTGTAGTGCTGGGGCTTGCAATCAATTATTTTTTTGGGAAACAGATAAATGCGGTCAGAGAAATTTTTCCTGCAATTTCAGCTGCAGCCATAGTGATTATTATTGCCGTAATTATTGGGACAAATAGCGCGAATCTTAAACAAAGCGGCCCATTAGTCCTGCTTGCGGTAATCCTACATAACGGGCTTGGGCTTGCAGGCGGATACTGGATTTCAAAAGCTATGAAACTCAGCGAAATTGAAGCAAGAACCATTGCAATTGATACAGGAATGCAGAATTCAGGCTTGAGTGTTGCTCTTGCGATAAAGCACTTTACGGCTGTCGCAGCACTTCCAGGTGCTATTTTCAGTATCTGGCACAACCTGTCCGGAGCTTTCCTTGCGGGGCACTGGTCAAAACAAAGTGTATCTGATCCCGATGAAAATAAAAAACCCAAAAAAACTGGGTTCTAAAGTAAGAAATTGGGGTGAAATCTGGGAGATTTCACAAAAAAGAGGTTGGGAAGCAGGATAAATCCAGTAATCTCGTACAGATTTTCCTGATTTATCCTGTATTCATCTAATTTTGGAATTTTTGGTCTGAGTAGATTTTTTAATATTGACTCTTGTCAGATCTATTTTAGTGAATTTTTTGAAAATTAAACCAGTATAGTGATTGAAAAGACTCAAATTTCTACTTCCTATTGAGGTAAGATATTAGAAAGTAGGTTTGAGTGCTTGCATGTTTGGATTCTGCTGGAGTAACTACCTTATATTTGTCGCTATCTTTAATGCCGCTGGTTCCTACTGAAACCAGAACAAGTATTGTATGAATTGCACTCGAAATACCTGTATAATCTACCTCGAAATTCTTCTAATTAAGAATGTTAGCTGCTGCAACTTCTCCTTGAAGAACTGCTATAGAAATAAGTTTCAGACTTTCTGATGTGAAATCTCCACCTGCGTAGATTCGAGGGTTTGAGGTTCTCATGTACTTATCAACTACGATAGCTCCCTTTTCAACTTTAACCTTAGATTTTTTGAGATGTAAATCCTCTATTAGTAGAGTAATAAACCTCGTCGGTTAAATAATAAACATTTTTGACCGATTCACTGATTCTAAGCTGTTTTAAAGCGTATCTGATAAAATCAGGTAGAAATAAAGAGCAAAAATAACCGAGGTGAAGTCTTAATAAGAAATCTCTGATAAAATATGTACCGCCGGATACGATATATAATAAAAGTACCAATATAATATTAGTTTATTAAAAATCAATCGGCTTGCCGAATCCTAGCCTGTGGATTGGGGTCACAGTTTGCAAGGAGTGAGAGGGAAAATAACATCAAAATTGACGAACGGAAAGTCTGTGCATTGTTTTTTGGCGGACAGAAGGCCTGTGCACTGTTTTCCAAAGTCTATGGAATAGACAACTGGCAAGGTTCTGCCTGATCTGCCCGTGTGAAAGTCAGAGAGAGACAAAAATCCCTATTTGACAACAAAAACTACAATTAAACACTAGATTTTGATGGAGGGTATGCTAACAGGTGGAGACTGCTTAATTCCAGCTTCAAAATACGGCATATCATCAACTATCTATTATTGAGGCTACTTTGAACTTTCCCTCTTCTCAAAGGTCTTCTGCAAATCTGCAACGTCTTCCAAAAGGCGAAAAAACGCCTGAGATCAAAAATATTGCCTGCCCGGAAGTAAAACCGGAAGTAAAACCATCGATTTGGTAAGCAGGAAATACTCGGGATAACATTCCCGCATAAATCCAAGAACATGAAAATAGCGGCAAATTACAATGGTAAATTGAATTCGTAAATGGAGAAGGAGGTTTGAGTAATGGCAACTTTAACAGTTCTGGAGTTTGAAACCGCCGATGGCGCAGAAAAGGCGCTTCGCGTAGTTGAGGATTTAAGCAAGAAACAATTGATCAAACTGCATGATGCAGCCATAGTTACGTGGCCTGAGGGAAAAAAGAAGCCAAAAACAGAGCAATTAAGCAATTTAGCAGGTGCAGGTGCACTGAGCGGCGCTTTTTGGGGCATGCTGTTTGGCCTGATATTTTTTATTCCTATATTTGGCCTGGTCGTTGGAGCCACACTGGGCGCACTAACCGGTTCTATGGCCGATATAGGGATTAGTGATGACTTCATAAGATCAGTCCGCAGCAAAGTAACAGAAGGCACATCAGCCCTCTTCTTGATGACCAGTGATGCCGTACAGGATAAGGTGGCAGAAGCTGCCAGGGGAATGAAGTTTGAACTTATTGCCTCCAACCTGTCCAAAGAAGAAGAAAACAAACTGCGTGCTGCCTTTGCCGAAGAAGAAGCAGCGCCTGCGCAATAAATCTTGATCAGGAGCTGTCCCTCTGGAAATAGTTAACATTCTCGGAAACTCTTGTAAGATAGAAACAGTGATTCTTGAATAAAACGATGCAGGAAAAGGAGAGAAAGATGAGTTTCTCTCCCGATTTCATTTTCATATACTTCTAGAAAACTTCAATTCTCAGGGATTTTAGCACTATTAAAGTCTTATGTAATGATCAATAAACCCACTTACAGATAAGATTCAAAACGCTGCTATGCTTTGTACCTAGTTATGAGATTTTCTTGCCACAGAGGCTGCAACGAATAGAAGAAAGGACAAAGCAAAAAGGAGGCTGCCAATGAAAATTGTAAGATTCATTGCAGGAATGCGTTTTTTTGTATTAATTCCGGTAGTAGGATTGGCAATTGCTTCCTGCGTTTTATTTGTTAAAGGCGGCATAGATATTGTTCACTTTGTGGGAGAACTAATCACCGGAATGACAGAAGAAGGCCCAGAAGGGAGCATCATTGTTGAAATTGTGGAGACTGTCCACCTCTTCTTAGTTGGCACGGTACTTTTCCTTACATCTTTCGGGCTGTACCAGTTGTTTATCCAGTCGCTCCCTTTACCAGGATGGGTGAAAGTAAACAATATTGAAGAGTTAGAATTGAACCTCGTGGGGCTCACTGTTGTCGTACTAGGAGTTAACTTCTTGAGCATTATCTTTGAACCGCAAGAGACAGATTTAGCGGTATATGGAGTAGGTTATGCTTTACCCATTGCAGCTCTGGCTTACTTCATGAAAGTGCGTTCATATATTAGCAAAGGAAGCAGTGAGGAGGAACAATCAAAAACCATAGGCGAAGTGACCTCTGTGAATAGCGAATCAAATTGGTTAACAAATAAAAAGAAAGACTGAAATCAAATCAACTATCTCACTTTCCTTCTTTGCAAATTTCTCTTCATGTTCTTGTAAATCAGTAATTTATTTTAAGTTCGTTTTGTTTATAATATTATATTGACTTCAGGATCACTTAACTGATAATATGGAGGCAGATTTATATTACCCGAAACAGTCTGTCTGGAGTAAGATTGCTCTTTTTACTGTTACTGACAGTATTTATTTTGCCCATTTTTCCGGCAGCTTCTGAATTTAATTATCCAAAAATTTTGGATCATCCATGGGATCATTCCCCTATCACCGTATATATAGACAACAAAAGTGTTCCTCCACATTATAGTCCGAATTATTACACACAGGTACAAAAAGCTCTGAATTACTGGGCAGAAGGAGGAAATGGAAAACTGGCGTACACTCCTGTTTTTGAAATTGTGGATTCCGAAAAAGCTGATATCAGGATCAGATGGGTCGAAAACCTGCAGAAAAATCAAGGTGTTCCCAGTGGAGTTGCAGGTGATACAATTCCATTGATCGTCAACGGGCGATTTATGCGTGTAGATATAACGCTTGGAGTTGGAAATTCTCACTGGGGAGAATGGGTTCCATATAGTGATGCTGCAATGCTCGCCATTGCAGAGCATGAATTGGGGCATGCCTTAGGGTTGGATCACAGTAATGACAAGCAAGATATTATGTATCCAACCAACGAGCAGATAAATAACACAAATCCTATTCTCAGCAAATACAGCTCACTTTTGCTTTTTGCAGTTTATGCAGTTCTTGCGATTGTCGTTTTCCTCTCTGTAAGCTACATATTAAAACGTGTTACTAAATAAGAGCTCATCTGAAAAATGGTTGCCTGCTGTAACTTTTCAACATGCATCGCTGACTTTTTAGATAGCTTTTAGTATACTTTGAATTGTTATAAATTTGCATTGAAGTTATCTGTCTTTGGGATTTCTAAGCATATAAATTGAGGAACTAATTGAATGGATACCGTTGACAGAATCATTTATAACCTAAAAATAAAACTCTGCTTGGTTTTGTAGAGCTTATTATAATCATCGGGTTATTCCTTTTTGTTCCAGCAGGTTCATTAAATTTCTGGCAAACGTGAATTTATTCAATCGTATTTGCTGTATCATCAGCTGAGGTTACTTTTTATTGAGGAGAACAAACCCTGAACTTCTAGCTCGTAGAGTTAATGCGGGACCAAGCTCTGAGAAAGAAAAAACTCAGAAGATTACACATTTTTTTGTTATCATATTATTTATTGCATTTCTCGTTATTCCCGCATTTGACCATCGTTTTGGTTGGTCATACGTCCCGTTTTACATCGTCATTATGGGAGACATTCTTGTAGCTTTGGGACTTTTTCTACTCTTTCTCGTTTTTCAGAGAAAACGATTTTGCATCTGCAATCATCGAAGTAACTGCCAATCAAAAAGTAATAGCAACTGGACCATATAGTATAGTTCGCCACCCATTGTATGTTAGTGGTCTCATCATGATGTTAGGCACTTCTCTTGCGCTTGGCTCGTGGTGGGGTTTACTAATATTCATTCCCTTTACGCTGGTAATCATTCTATAAAATTGGAGAAAATCAAACTTCGTGTGATATGCTCCGGACCTCCCGCCCGGTTATTCTGGTAGTTAGAAATCATCAAATCTTCTTTGCTCGGATCACATGAACCTATGTAATTGGGACTTTTCACTTGGATTTCCTTGCGATTCTTTAATGTAATGCCTTATTGAATCAGCAGTTACGTTTCCAACGGATCGATAGAACTTGCCATTTGACCATAGACTTTCACTTCAGTATCATTTATTCAGATAAGGATGGAGCTTGAACAGTCTGGAAGAACTGCCTCCTTTCAAATATTGAACTACCTTTGATAGAGAAGTACTTGGATGGAATTCCAGAAACAAACGAACATGATTGTCTACTACTTCCATCGCATGTATTTTGTAGCCATTTTCAGAGCAAATGTTACTGAGAATTAACTCGCAATCCTTTTTAATTCGCTTATTGTAGAATATGTTGTATCAATACTTAGGCGCTAACACGATGTGGGAGGTAATCTGACCATAGCCATGGCTAAAACTGCGTAATTCCAACTAATATCACATCCTAGCCATAGATGTCTGGAACCCTTTGTGGCTATGGTGCCAAAAATAAGCTTATTTTTCAAAAAAGTAAGGATTTAGATATTTTAAGTGAAAAACGAAGAGGAGAGGGTTCACGTCATCCCCTTCCTTTATGTAGGGGATGACATGAATCTATACACTCCTTTATATATAAATTCAGAAAGAAGTTGCAAAACTGTCTTTATAATTATAAAAATATCTGCAGTCCATATAGGGGCAATCTTTGATCGTATATAGGTGGAGAAGTCCTCAAAACAAATTATCTGAGTAACAGCTTTGAAAAGGAGCCATTGTTTCAGGAGAGATCTATGTACACTTTCAGAAAACATATCTAGAGCTCCTTTGATTTTTACTGGGTCATTAGTATCTTCCTCAAAGGTTCCATGCATGCGTATAGATTTTACCATTTACCTTTCACTAATTTCTGAAACGTCGAGCCCTGTTGACTTCCGACATATCGCAATTTTTAAAAGATAAATTAAAGTCTTATACGCTGTCAAAAATTAGTAACGGTAATAAAATACAACGGATTCTTTATATATTTTTGTATAAGTATTTGGAGGTTAAAAAGTAACCTTAAATAAGTATCCAAAAGAACGCAATAAAATTTAATAAAATTATACTATCCTGATTATGCTCCGGTTTTAACCAGTTTTTGGTTAGACCTCTCTCCTTTTCCATATTCTCCTTCACTCGCCACCTTCAATATCTTCAACTTACCTTTAACCTTTTAACTTGAGTTTAATCTTTTCATTACTTTTAGCTTTCTTAATTACTGTCTTCAAGTCCTCTAACTTGCTCTTTAACCTCTGAATTTGCATAATCCTGATTTTTATGGGTAAAACTTATATAATTTGACTCTCTACTAAGAACATTAAAAATAAAGAGATGTATAATCTGTTATTAAAAACTAGTTTCTGTTTTTAATCAAAGAGCAATATACAACCTTATTTTTAAAATATTTACTATCCGTTGTAAGCGGAGGTGAAAAGAAAATGGCTTTTAATGACAGAGGAAATTCCTTCAGAGGAAGAGACAGCAACCGTGGAGGTTTCGGAGCTCCCAGAGAGATGTTTAACGCGATATGTTCTGACTGTGGCGCTGAAACCGAAGTACCTTTCAAGCCTGACCCTGAAAGACCAGTCTACTGCAGAGAGTGTCTTCCTAACCACAGGAAACCTAGAGAAAACAGGTATTAATGTTGTCTTTACTCAAAAAAGTTCTACTTTACAAATTATGTCCGTTTAGTTTGGCTTGAGTAGACCAAGCACGGACCTCCTTCTTTTATAATGTTTATATTGAATATTATTGTTTGTTAAATAATTAGAATGTTCTCTCCAATTAAGTTAAGGATTTAAGCTTCTTTTGTAGGTTTTTGATATAACACCTAATTTTCACATTTAGTATGTCTGTTTTAAAGTATGTATATTTTAAAAAAAATTTAGATACTATAAAATTGATCCCAAAGCTCGAACTTTGTTCCTTATAGTTCGTATTTTAAATGATCAATTGGTATTATAAGTATGAATATATTTTAAAAATGATTTCAACCTCCCAATCAATAATAGAATTTCACAGATATACGAAAACAATTCAATTACTCAAGGACCCGACTCGCTTCTTTTTCATGAAAAACAACTTCTTTCAGCAGAGCCATATAAACCAAAGGGATTTGGAATTTCTGTATTAATAAATATATTAAAATATTAAAAATGAGTGCAGTTAAATATATATTCTATAAAAAATAAAATATAGATGCTCATGCAAAAAAAGATTATCTATGGAATTGATATTGCTCGAGGCTCTCCCAGGGCAAAGGAACTTCCCAGATATGCACTTGCTATTCTTAAAGACGGGGAAGTTTCCCATCAAAGTATGCTCCGCCGCCAGAAAATCTTTAATATGATACAAAGAGAAAGGCCGGAGATAATAGCTGTTGATAATATTTTCGAGCTTGCAGCCAACCGAAGCGAGCTCCTATCTCTTATGGAACGGCTGCCTGAAGGCGTTAAACTGGTTCAGGTAACAGGTGGGCTGCATCCCGAACCGCTTGTCAGGCTCGCGCGGAAAAACGGATTTTCTTTTGACCCCGAAAACCCAAATGAAGAAGCCGAAGCATGTGCTCTTCTTGCAGATCTAGGGGTTGGGCATGAAGTTTCCCTTTTTGAAGATATTACAAAAATCAAAGTAAGTAGAGCTCGTTCCCTGGGAAGAGGAGGCTGGAGCCAGAACCGATATCGTAGGAAGGTACATGGAGCTGTACTCCAAAGGAGCAGGGAGATTGAAAATATTCTTAAAGATCTCTCTCGGGAAAAAAACATAAAGTTCGAAACCGTAAACGTAAAAGGTTTCGGAGGCTATGTAAGATCTGAATTCACTGTCTATGCAAAACGTGGAGAGATACCGATACATCCAATGGCAAGTAATGATGCTCAGGTAAGCGTAAGAAGTGTTGAACGCGATAAAATCCGATACGTACCCCTTAAACCGAAAAACCCTAGACGTAAGTTTACAATAGTGGGAATTGATCCCGGAACAACCGTGGGAATAGCGATTCTCTCTCTTAATGGCGATCTTCTCTACTTGAAAAGCTTCAGGGGAATAGCTCCTGACGAAGTAGTTAAACTCATTGCAGAATACGGAAAACCTGCGGTTGTTGCCAGTGATGTAACTCCAATACCGGGATCAGTTGAGAAAATTAGGCGAAGTTTTAATGCAATCCCTGCAAGTCCTGGAATTGAGGTTTCTGCAGAGGAAAAAATTGCACTTGGAAAGACTTTCGGCTATTCCAATGACCATGAAAGGGATGCACTTACTGCAGCTCTTCTCACCTACAGGAACTACAAAAATATATTCTCTAGGATTGAAAAGAAGGCTCCTCAGAATGCAGATATCGAGCTAATAAAGCTTAATGTAATTCGTGGAGCTTCTATAGAGGCTGCAATTGAAAAAGTACGGGCACTAAATGAGCCTGAGAAACCAAGATCAAGAGAGCATGTGGAAAAGCCGGAGGAAAGGGTAGTCGATGAATCCCTACTGAAAATGAGGGAGACTGTCCAGCGGCAGAACGAGCAGATTCAGAACCTTCAGGAATATCTTGAGGAACTAAAGAAAGAGCTGGTTGCAAAAGACCGGAAAATTTCTAAGCTAGAATCAAGGCTGAACAGCTTCAAAAAAGAAGCTTACAGCGAAATTCGGAAATCAAAAGAAATCAAGATCAGGGACGAAACCATTGAAAACCTGAAAAAAGAAGTCAGCCATAAAAGCAAAACCGTAAAGGAGCTGCGGCGCAGAAGCAACAAGCTGCGTAAAATTCAGAAAATGGAGGTCCGTGGTGAAGGTACGGCTGTCAAAGTTATTGCTTCTTTTACAAAAGAATCCATTGCCGAAACAAAGGAAAAGTACGGGCTTAAGACAGGTGATGTAGTTTTCCTTGAAAACCCAAGCGGGGGCGGAACTGCAACGGCTCAGATCCTAGTAGAAGCCGGAATCCGAGCCGTAATCATCCCTGAGGACATTTCACACGCAGCCGAGGAAACCTTCTTCAAAGGCGATGTGCCGGTCTTAAAGGATATCCAGCTTGAAAGGGCTGAAGACTTTGCAATGGCCGAACCCGAAGCACTCAAAGCTTCAATTGCAGCCTGGGAAAAAGAAGCCGACACAAAACGCCACAAAGCCAAAGAGGACGAATTGCAAAGTCTCTTTGACGAATACAAAAGTGAAAGGCGCAGGGGCCTTGTTTAAAAGAGCCTTCTTTTAAATTCCTCTGTTCTTTCTTTTTTAAAAAAGCTTGTGGAACTAGGAAGTACTTATTTTTTAAGCAATAAATTCCATCTGAACTAGTATGCCAGATCCCATAATAGAATCCCCTAAAGAACCTTCCAGAATTCCGATTAAAGAACATTTCCAGCTCAAGGAAACCATAGTTACGATTGCAGCCGACACACAGGCCCATATTGAAGCTGCAAAAGAAACCATCCGCATCCATAGGGCAGCTCTTGAGACTTATATTCTTTACGACCCTTATTTTCAGCTTACTCTCGAACCCTACGAATGCCCGAAAAATGCCCCTGAGGTTGTAAGGAGGATGGTAAAAGCCGCAAACACTATGGGCATAGGGCCAATGAGTGCAGTTGCAGGCACAATTTCTGCTCTTGCAGTTGAAGCAATGGTTGAAGCAGGAGCAAAATATGCTATTGTCGACAACGGTGGGGATATTGCCCTCATCAATGACAGACCTGTTGTGGTTGGAATCTATGCAGGACAGTCACCTATTAAAAATCTGGGGCTGGTGTTCGAACCCAGAGACTCGATTACAGGCGTATGCACCTCAGCAGGGACAGTTGGCCCTTCAATTAGTTTCGGGATAGCGGATGCGGCTG